>Ga0208038_1000015_pt1 | contig 223732 bp, 206 predicted proteins | sample June2015DPH_16_1_FD_184714 | JGI IMG/M metagenome (GOLD analysis project Ga0208038, IMG submission 184714) | Peatland microbial communities from SPRUCE experiment site at the Marcell Experimental Forest, Minnesota, USA - June2015DPH_16_100... | ecosystem: Environmental > Terrestrial > Soil >...
GGCCGGCTGGAGCCACGCGTCCGCAAACGAGCCAAGAAACAGTTCCCTTACATGACGATCCCGCGGGCCGAACTGAAATCACAACTCCGCGCCAGGTATCATGATACAGCTTAACTTCGTGGCATTCCGGACGCAGCTAGATAAAAACTAGCTGCGTCCCGTATCTCCGCTAAAAACTAACTGCTTGCCCGTATTTCCGCTCAAAGCCAGGACAGATGGCTTTTGATTCTGTCGACCAACTGTTTGCTGACGGCTTCGTCGCCGGTTAGGCCGATGTGGATTGTCACCTTGCTGACGCCCTCGCCGGCCTGTTCGATGTCGATGGTCACCGCATCGCCTTGCGCATTCTTGGCGGTCACCTTGCCGTCCACCTTCGTGCCGTTGCCAACGATGTCCGTCAGCTTTAGATCGGCAGCGGCTTTCTGGGCCGCGGCAGTCACCTTGTCGGGTGCACCGGCGACCATCGTCGAGTAAACGCCCAGAGTTTCCGTGGCGCCGGGTGTTTCCGTCTTGCAGGCAGTTAGATTCGCAAGAAGGAAGCCCGCGCTGAGTACGCCAATCGCAAAAATTGCCAATTTCATAGGATGTCCTTTTAAAGGCGCCGTCGCCGTGAAAATGTTTCGGCGTCGGCATAATGCTCCGCAAAAATCCGCGTCGCCGAATATCAATCCGGCAACTCAAAATGTTCCAACCGTTTTGTTCCGTCGCTTTTGTTGTTGCTGACCGTCCTTTCACCATGCAGGCGCTGGCATCTTCGCTCCGGGCACGCGGAGCCAACCCCGTCAGGCGTTCCTGCCACGGCCGCCAACCAGGACCAGAAGCAGACCGAACAGGGCCGCCGCGCCGCCGCCGAAGATGTACCAGGCGGTTTCGTGGGTGAACCGCCCAGTGAAGGTATTGCTTATTTGGTCTGCCGCCGAGTGGGATGCGTTCCTGCCGACAATCAGCAAAATGACTCCGACCACCAGCAGGACGATTCCGAAAATGCGTTGCATACTCATAGCTGGCTCCAGGTGTTGGTGAGATCCCGCCTCTGCGTAACGTTCCTCCGCGCGACCCTCGTCATGCCGGTCGGTGTCACTGTGTTCGTCCTGGGGATCACGCCGGCCTGTTTGATATCGGAGGTCACCGCATGGCCTTTTGCGCGTTCTACTCGTCCCCTCACAATGTTGCTGGCGACAAATCCGGCGATGACGCCCAACAAAATCCAGGCAATGGCGCTCATCAACATGGTACATCTCCTTTGCGAAACCACGCTTCACGGAAACAAAAAAAGCCGACGAAAGCGAACACCAGCGGTGTTCAATTGCGTCGGCTTACTCGTCAACGGGTCTCCCGGCCGTTGGCCGAGCTACCCCTTATTTAGTCATCCGAGGACTTTGAAATTCTGCCGGGAGCTGACTTGTTTAAAGCTCCACTCACATCATATTGTACGCTTTCCCACCGACGAAGCAAGAAGATTGCCGGAATGTTCGGCATACCATTTTGGTTCTGATGAACGCATGAGGGGGGTCATCGCTGATCGTTTTGCCCGTTGGCGTCGGCGAGGTCAAGAAATCAACAATAACCTCCTTCAACCGCTGGCAACCGACGCCCGTCTTGACAAAAGTCTCCGATTTGAGACAATCCAAGGGCGTTGCGGCCCGCGATCTTCCACATTCGCGCTCGGGAAGCCATTCGAGAGTTTCCCAAATCCGTGCGAATGAGCATTGGAAAGGCCGTCTGGCAACTTCAAGCCGGGCTGCGGCTAACGATGCCGCTGAGCAAGCCGATGAGCGAAGTGGCACGGGGCGCCGAGGAACTGCGAATACGCGATCCGAGCGGCGCATACCGAGTGTTTTATTGGTTTCGTGATGCCCGCGGCGTTCTTGTGTTCCATGCGTTCGTCAAGAAATCGCAGAATACACCACGGCAGGAAATCGAGATCGGCAGGCGGCGACTAAGGGAGTTGCTCGATGAAATCGACTAAAGCTGTAATTGCCCGCAACATGCGGGACTTGGAGCGTGTGCTCGGGCTTTCCCCGGCCGACGGGGCGGAAATCGAGGTTCAAACCGCGCTTTGCGAGAAGCTGATTGCGATCGCCCATCACCGGCGGATGACGCATGCGCAAATCGCCAAGGCGGCCGGGGCGTCGCGCACAAGAGTGACTGCCATCCTCAACCGCAATCTACAGGGGGTTTCGACCGATCTGCTGCTGCGAATTCTAGGATCGCTGGGGTATCGAGCCCGCCTGGTGCTGACCCGCGCGAAGCCGGCGGCTTGACGGCGTTCCCGTCGCGCCGCTGGGGGGCGGCGTGCATCGGGCACCTCCTCTACCAGCCATATAATTTGCCCTTCAAGGCCTGAGAGCCCAGCCAGAATCCGGCTGCGGAAACGGCCAGGCATGCCACGGCGGCGGCGACCAGAACGCGGCTGACCGCGACTGCGGCGCCCGCCAGGGATAGCAGGCCAACCGCGAAATACAGCACGGCCACCATCGTGTTCAGGTACGGATATTTCGGGCCTGATGGGGTTGGAGAGTTCTCAGGCGTTTGGTAGTCGAGCTTGGGAGGCTGGGTCACGAGTCTATTTTATCACGGCGGGCACGCCCGCCGGCTAAAAATGCGCTGGGCGGGTGTTATTATGACCATGGCCAATGACGAGTGATGCACAACAACGGGACGTGGCGCTGGCGGTGGTCGGCGGCGGGGCGGACTGGGCGGCGGATCTGCTGCTGCGGCGCGGCGATTTGAGCCTGCATGTGATTACGGCCAATGATTCCTGCGATCAGCGGGTGAGGCGGGCGCTGGCGGAGCCGATGGCCGCCGGCCGCGTCGTCGTGCACGCGGGCAGGACAATAGCGTGGTCGGCGGCGTCGGGTTGGAAGTTTGGATTTGAGCCGTCGATTGATGACTATTGCGGCCAGCGCGGCATCGCGCAACTGAGGTTGCTGCGGCTGGAGGCGCAGGGGCAGGAATTGGAAATCCTGCGCGGGGGCGTCGATCTGCTTCGGCGGCAATGCATTGACCTGATCCAATTCGATTACGGCAAGGATTTTCAAACGGCGGGGATCACGCTGCGTGAGGTGTATGCGTTTTTGGTGCCGTTTGGGTACCGCTTGTTTCGGCTGGTGGGCGGGAGCATGCGGCCGCAGGGAGAGATTTTGCCGGCGGATGAAACGTATCAGGCGGCGCAGTTCCTGGCGGCACTGCCGCAGCCGGTGGCCGCCCAGGCCGGCGCGGATTTGCCGGGGCCGGGCGTGGTGGCCTGCTCGAGCTTGGGAGAAAACGGGCGATTTGCCAACCAGGTGTTTCAGTACGCGTTTTTGCGGATTGTGGCCCGTCATCACGGGATGGAGGTGCAGAGCTCGCCGTGGATCGGGCAAGAACTTTTTGGGCACAAGGATGCGCCGACGATCGGTCACTTGCCGCGGTGCGTGGAAGGACGCGAGATTGAGGAGGACGTTTTCCCGAAGTGGCTGATGGAGCAGCGGCCACGGAGCCTCGATCTGCTGGGATATTTTCACTTTGACACGGCGCATTACGCGCCGTTTCGCGATTTTTTCCGCTCGCTACTGCGGCCGGTCGAGGAGATCGAGCGGCCGCTGAAGCAGGCGGTGGAGCAGCTGCGAAAGGGCGGCAACACGCTGGTGGCGCTGCACATCCGCCGAGGCGATTTCGGCGGCGGCCCTTGGTTCATCGCGCCCACCCAGTGGTACGTGAGTTTTCTGCATGAGATCTGGCCGAGCCTGCACAATCCGGTGCTGCTGGTGGCGTCGGATGAGCCGCAGAAGATTCTGGGCGATTTCCGGGAGTTTGGTCCGCTCACGGCGGAGGGTTTGGGTCTGCATTTGCCGCAGGCGCCCTTTTACCCGGATTTTTACCTGTTGTGCCAATGCGACGTTCTGGCCATTTCCAACAGTTCTTTTTCCTTCGCCGCGGCGATGCTCAACGATCGGGCGCGGGTTTTTTGCCGGCCGCATCTGCATCTGAAGCGCCTGATCCCGTTCCATCCGTGGAACAGCGCGCCGCTGCTGCACCGGGAACTGGCCAAGCCCCTGCGGCAAGTCATAGCGGAATTGTCGCGGCAAAAAAGCGGAGATGAAGCGGCACATCGCGGGGCGTGATGGCGGGGCGGCTACGGCAGGCGCTGGCGCAGAAACTCGATCTTGTCCTTCAGTTCCTTCAACTGTCGGTTGAGCACGCGGCGGTCCTCCTGAGAGCGGGTGTGTTCCACCTTGCGGTGAGTCTCGCGGGCTTCCAACTCCAGTTGTTCGATCTGGGCAATCAGGTCGGACTCGGGGTTGTAGACGGCACTCATGGCGCGCTCCCTGTTGGCCTATTCTAGATCAGCCTGATGAAGCGATCAATTAAAGAGCGCAAGGATTTGGAGAATAATCAGATGGAGGCGGGTTGAGCCGGTCCGGTTCGCGTGGGAATGACTCTGGCGGGCACGCCCACCACCGTGACTCCATCGGGCACGTCCCGAATCACCACCGCCCCGGCGCCGATCACCGCATGGGCGCCGATGGTTAGGCACTGAATGATATTGCATCCCAGCCCGATGAATGCTTCATCGCCGACGCGCACGCGTCCGGCAAGGGCCGCGGATGGGCAGACGTGCACGGCCTGGCCGATCTCGCATTCGTGATCGATGACGGCGCAGGTGTTGATGATGGTGTCACTGCCGATGATCGCATCGGTGCCGACGACGGCCCCGGCCGCGACCACGAGGTCGGTTCCCAGCCGCGCCGTCGGTGACACCACGCTGCGCGGATGAATGGCATTAATCAGTTCGAATCCCTGGCCGGCCAATTTTTTGGCGTAGCTGCGGCGGGCGTGATTGTCGCCAATGGCGACGATGGCGCCTTTGACTTTCTGGCTCTTGAGCTTGGGCAGCAGGTTGGCCTGGCCCAGGACGGGAATGCCGCCGATCTCTTGCCCGGCAAGCTGGGGATCGGCGTCGATGAAGCCGACCGGGTTGTGCCCGCCGGCGGCGCGGAGGATGTCCAGCACGACGCGTCCGTGTCCGCCGGCTCCGACAATGATCACATCCATGGATGCAATTATCGGCCGCGGCGGCGCGGCGGCAAGAGAAAACCGGCACGTTTCATGGCACGGTCAATTGCACGTGAAACGACTTGGTGAGCCGGCGGTTGTTGGCGGCATAGGTCAACGTCACCGTTGCGGAATAGTTGCCGGGGCTCAAGTCCGCGGCATTGGCGATGAGGATCGCCGAGGCGGGGCTATTTTCATCGGCGATGTTTCCGCTGGAACTTTGCAGCGTCAGCCATGGGGCATCGGTCGAGCCGGCCCAGGTGATGGCGGAGGTGCCGTCGTTCCAAAGCGGCAGGGCGATCTGGGTGCTGGAGCCGGCGGTCACGGTGGCCAGGAGCACATGGTATGGCGCCGCCAAAGTCGTAGCGGCCGAGGACGTGGTCGGTGATGAGCTGCCATAGATGTTCTGCGGCGCAAAGCCGACGTACGCGTTGTTGCGCAGGCGGACCGTGGCGGATGAGTTGGCGTCCAACAGCAAGGCCGTGGGCGCCGCGACGTTGGTTGAGGCGCCCAAGATGGGCGCTGCGCCGCCGCCGGGCGCGGTGAACGTATTATTGCGGATCAGGACGTCGGGGCCATTGGCTACTTTCATCGGCACCGGCGCGGTGATGCCGTTGTGTTCCATGACCATCAGGACCACCGGCCCCAGGGGTGATTGGGCGAGGTCCCAGCCCAGCCCGCCGGAGGTGATCATGTTATCGCGAACGATCGTCCCGATGTTGTTGGGATCCTGCGAGCCGGCACCGTAGAAGCCCGCCGGGCCCAGTGCGCCGCGCAGGATCTGTTGGAAATTGTTGTTGATGATTTCGTTGAAGTAAGCCGGGTTGCACGTGTCAACGCTCATGGCGCTCGCGCCGCCATTGAGATTCTTGGCGGTGTTGGAGTCGAAGACCACGCCGTATCCGCCACAGTAGATCAAAAAGGCGCAAGCGGCATCGAGGTGCGCGGCACCGTTGGGACCGGCCTGGTCGGACAAGGTGTTTTGATAAAACACGGAGTTGGATGCCGAGGCGCCGACCATGACGTGGCTGGTCGTGGTGTCGGGCAGGACGTTCCAGGGCTTGTCCAGCGTCAGCGTGGCGGACGATACCGAACCGTCGGGGCCATGATTCAGGGTGACGGCCGTCACGGTTCGCATTTGGCCCAGCCCCGCGCCATCGGTGACGACAACATCGTCGCCAACGGCAAAGGAGCCGCCGCCGGCGGAATTGGGGGCGATGGTCAGGGTGTTGCTCGTCACCGCCGATGGAGTGCCGAAGGCCGCCTGCCACCGGCCTTCGATATTGATTTGCTCGCCGTAATTGCCGGCAAACGGCGATGCCAGATTGATGGTCGTGTTGTTGGCGACGTACTGATTGTCGATCGGTCCCCATATCAGGTTGTATTCAAGGAACCGGCCCTGGCCCGATCCGGAATTGTCCGCTGTTACCGAATCGTCATAGTCGCGCACGGTGCAATTGGTGATGCTCACGTTGTGCGTGGCCCACAATTCGATCGCGGATGCCGCTCCATATCGTTCGTAGAATTGGACGTTATTGATGAACTCATCGTGAGTCGCTAGAGCGTTGATGTCCGTGCCTTGCACCTGGCTGTTCTGGAGCGTCAGATTGCTGGACCATTGCCAAGCCAAGGGACAAAGATTCTGCGCCAGGAGATTCACGTTCTTGATCGTGATATTCGAGCCCGAATTGGCCAGCACCAGGGGCTCCGAAGAAGTCGTTGGGCCTGTATATTGGAGCGTCAAGGCGTTGACCTCGACGTTGACCGCGTTGTTGTCGTGCCATCCGAATTCAAACGGCTGATCGCTGGACGCGACAGGGCCGGTAAACACGATCTTTGATTTGTCCGGCCCATCGCCCAGGACGCGGATGCCGGAGGGAAGCGCCAACTGCTCGCCGCCGCTGACCAAATAGGTCCCGGCCGGGAAATAGAGCGTTTGGCCGGAATTCCAACTCAGAGCGGCGATGGCGCTAAGAATCGCCTTGCCGTCATCCGCAACCCCATCGCCCTTGGCACCGTAGTTTTTCACGTTGATGGTTGCGCCTGACCAGGTCGGGGCGGACGCGGCGACGTGCAGGAGAACCGGCGTGCCGCTTTGTGTCACCTCCGACCAGCCGTATTGGCCGCCCAGGCCGTTGTTGATCCATACCTGATACGTCCCCGGCGCGGCGGCGGTGAAATCCACCTTGTACGGATTGACCGACGTCACCGTCGCCCATTGGCCGGCGCTGCCATCCGTTGGCTGCAAATACACCCACGACTGCGGCGTAGCCGTCCCGTTGGACAAATTTCTGCCGTAGACCGAGATGGTCTGCCCAACCGATGTCGAGACGGTGGTTTGCCCTTGGGCTGTCTGCAGGGTTTGGCCGATCCCGCCCATCCACCAGGCGGTGGTCTGATTGATGGCGATGGGTGCGCTGATGCCCTGGCTGTTCACCGCCCACAGAAGATACATGGAGTTGGCGGGCTCGGAGGCGTCGATCGTGACCGTCGCGCCATAGGCGCCAAGGTCCTGGATGGCCGCATCGGTGAGCGTGCCGTTGTTGGCATGGGTCTGCCCGTACACGATGAAGCGCGTATCCGCGTAGGCGCTGGCGTCGGAATAACTGGTGAACTGAGCCCCGGTCAACGCCAGGCTTTGATCCGGACCGGCCGCGCTGTTGGCCGCGGCGATGACGGGAGCGGCGGTGGAAGGCGCCTGCGCGCTGAGCGTCGGGTTGAACGTATTCATGCCCGTCGGCAGGGCGGGGCTCGACGCCGGCGCCAAGTAAGCCAAGCCCGGCAAATTCGTTGCCGCGCTGCTCTGGGTCGCTGGCGCTGTGGCCTGGGTAGCCGGGACGGTGCTTGGAGCCACGGAAGCGTTGGTCAGTGGCGTCGATGCGGAATCGCCACTTACCGTCGTCTGCGCCGGTGTCTGCGCTTGGGTTTCTGTGGGTTCGGATGTGATCGGCGAGTCATTGGGCGCGAGCTGGGACGCCTGATCCGCGTAGCGCACGTACGCCGGCGCATTGAGCAGGAAAGCGGGATTGGCGACGCTGAGAAACACGCGATCCTCCAGCGCTTCAATCGCGGCCTTTCGCAACCGTTGCTGCGAGGAGCGGGCCGAGACTGCACCCCAACGTTTTGAATGCTGCAACAACATACGCATTTCTCCTCGAAACCAACAGGTTCAAAAAGGCAACTCTGGCAAAGGGGCGTGGAACTCTTCGTGTCCCCCAGCGCGCCATCGACTTGATTAGCTTCCGTCTCATAGAAAAAACGGAGCATGTGTGGTCCGCGCCCTGCGGCGCAGCCCTTTGGTGCCGGGGATAGTGGCAAACGCAGAGCAGTCGGCATCGCCGACAAACTCCGCCTTTACGTTGTGCTCGTTAAGGGTGCTATTTGGCTCGGGCGTTGCGGATCGCCTCGACGAACGCCTTGGCGTTGGCCGTCACCGCCGGCCAGTCGTTTTTCGCCAGGGCATCCTTGGTTACAAGAGATGAACCGACCCCGACGAAGACCGCGCCGGCCTTGATCCAGTCGGCCGCGTTTTTCAGGTCCACACCGCCGGTGGGCGTGAGGCGAAGCTGCGGCAGGGGGGCGAGGATGTCCTTGAAATATCCCGGCCCCAGGACCGTGGAGGGAAAGACCTTCACCACGTCTGCCCCGGCCGTCCAGGCACGCAAAATCTCCGTGGGCGTGAAGGCGCCGGGAATGATGACCTTCCCGTAGCGGCGGGTCAGGGCGATGATCTGCTCGTCCAACACCGGTGAGACGACGAACTGAGCCCCCGCGGCGATGGCGTCGCGCGCCGTGGCCGGATCGATCACCGTCCCCACGCCAATGACGGCGCTGTCCCCGAACCGGTCGGCCAGCATCTCGATTCCCGCGATCGCCTTGGGCGTGCTGGTGGTGACCTCGATGCCGCTGACGCCCCCGGCCAGAAGGGCCTCGGTCAATCCCACAAGCTGATCCTTGGAATGGGCGCGGATCACCGCCACCACACCGGCATCACAGATCTGTTTCAAATATTGCTCTTTGGTCTTTGCCATAAGTGGAAATGTTGTATCAGGCGGGGTGATTGCTGGCCAGGGCACGGCCTATCGCTATAATCCGCCGCGGAGCGCGGCGGTGCGCAGCAGCCACGGCCGCGGCGAACGGACTCACTTTAGGAGGATTTCATGGCGGATTCATCCCCGCAGGATTATGCGACGATTCTAGGGCCCGATGCCACGATCAAGGGCGAGGTGTCTTTTGACAAGGGCATGCGCGTGCACGGCCGCGTGGAGGGCAAGATCAACACTCCCGGTCGGCTGCACATCGCCCGCGAGGCCAAGCTCATGGCCGATGTCGAGGCCGGCTCCATCATCATCGAGGGAGAGGTCAAGGGGAACCTGTCGGCTTCCGACCGCATCGAGCTCAAAAGCTCGGCGCGGTTCGAGGGCGATCTGCGTTCCGGGCGTCTGGTGGTGGAAGAAGGCGCGGCATTCTCCGGCCATGTCAGCGTCGGTCCGGAGGCGGTCAAGGGCGGTCCGGCCAAGCCGCAGGTGCAGGTGACCGTGGCGCGTCCGGCGTCCGGCGCACCCCAGCCCGTCCGCGCCGGCTGAAATTCGTCCCTGGCTTTAACGCCGCGGATCTCCCATGGCGCTGCCCCTGGAGCCTATCCCCGGTCCGCATGAACGCGAGGATCGCGTCAGCATCGTCTGTCTGCACTGCCGCCAAGCCCAGCAGGTGGCCCGCCGCGCCCTGACCGTGACCTGCCGGCACTGCCACAAGTCGCTTCGCCTGGAAGACCTGCCGATCAAGGACTATCACGCCCGCCGCAGCATAGAAACCTGCGGCATCGTCACGGTGGAGAAGAAAGGCAACGTGGTGGCCGACCGCGTCCTGTGCGGCGGGATGATTGTCCGCGGCAAGGTCAAGGCCAAGGTCATCAGCTATGGTCCGGTGCTGGTCGGCCCCGAAGCCGAGATCAATGGGGACATCACTGCGCCGAGCTTGGCGGTTGGCGCCGGTGCAATTCTGGAAGGCCAGTACGCCATTGGCTCTCCTGAGTAAGTGGGAGGTCCAGCCGACCGGCACGGTGAGGGATAGTGCTCATGCGAAAGATCAACGCGGTTTTGACGGCGGTGGTGGTTCCGGCCGCGCTGTTTGCGGCTTCCTGCACGGTGGGGCCGGATTACAAACCGCCGCAGACCAAGTCGCCCGCGCAATTCAGCGAGATCGGCTCGGCCACGCGGCCCACGACGCAGCCGGCCGAGACGTCCCAGGCTCTGCCCGATTACCGCCGATGGTGGACGGCGTTTGGCGATAATCGGCTCAATTCCCTGATCGATCGGGCGGTCAAGGGCAATCCGGATCTGATCGCCGCCGAAGCGCGCATCCGCGAGGCCCGCGCCAACCGCGGGGTCGCGGCGTCGGCGTATTACCCGCAGGTCAACGCCAATGGCTCGTACTCGCATTCACGGCAGAGCTCGAATCAGCCGGCGGCTGCGGCGTTCGGCGGCGGGGGGGGATTCCCGGGCCAGGAAACCGACATGTGGCAAGCCGGCTTTGACGCCTCGTGGGAAATCGACGTCTTCGGCGGAACGCGCCGCGCCGTCGAAGCGGCCGATGCGTCCATCCAGGCGGCCATCGAAGACCGCCGCGACGTGCAGGTCTCCCTCCTGGCCGAAGTGGCGATCAATTACGTGCAACTTCGCGGAGCGCAATACGATTTGGTCATCGTCCGCCACAACCTGCAAAGCCAGGAGCAGACTCTGGCGCTGACGCGCAGAAAGGCCGAGGGCGGCCTGATCCCGTATCTGGACGTGGCTCAGCAGGAGGCGCAGGTCGCCACCACGGCCTCGCAAATCCCAGCCCTGGAGACCCAGATTCGCCAGGCCATCCATCGCCTGGGAATTTTGCTGGGTCAGGATCCCGGCGCCTTGTCGGAGGAACTGACTCCCGAAGCGCCGATTCCCGTCGGGCCGTCGAGCGTGCCGCCGGGGCTGCCCAGCGAACTGTTGCGTCGGCGGCCGGACGTGCGGAGAGCCGAGCGGCAATTGGCCGCGGCCACGGCACAAATCGGCGTGGCCACCGCCGATCTGTTTCCCAAATTCTCCATCACCGGCGCCTTGGGTACGCAGGCGGCCAATTTCAGACAACTGTTCGATTATTCCAGCCGAACGTACTCCATCGCTCCGGGCGTGACGTGGGACATCTTTGATGCCGGGCGGGTGAAGTCGAACATCGACGTGCAGAACGCCCGGCAGGTCCAGGCGTTGGCCGCGTACGTCAAAACCGTCTTGCAAAGCCTGCAGGACGTGGATGACGCGCTGGTGGCGTACAATCGCGAGCAGGTGCGATTGCAGTCTCTCCGCCAAGCGGTCCAGGCCAACGAGCGCGCCGTCGAATTGTCCATGGAGCTATTTGAAAAGGGATCGAAGGACTTTCTGAGCGTGCTGGATGCGCAGCGGAATCTGTTCGCCGCCCAGGACGCGATGGCGCGCAGCGAGCAACAAGTCGCGGCCGATCTGATCGCCCTCTACAAAGCCCTGGGCGGAGGATGGGAGTAGCTCCCGTCCCGGTTTTGATCATTGCGGGGATGTATCGGCACTCTTGATGAAGACGAACCGGTACATGTGATGCCCTTCCTGGTCGTGCGTAAAGACGTACAGCCGGACGCCTTTTTTCAGATCGGCGGCGTTGATCGCCTCGGCGGCCTCGGCGGCGCTGTGCACGGGGGTCTTGAAGACCATGGTGATGACGTCGCCGGGGCTGAGCCCGGCGTTAAACGCCAGCCCGTCATGTTTCACCTCCGTGATCACCGCGCCGGAATCGATGCCGATTTTTTGGGCCGTCTGTTTGTCCAACGTGGCCAGGGACATGCCCAGGGCCTGCAACGTCTGGTTTTCGCCGGTGATTTCGGCCTCACCGCCGCCGCTGGAGCCTTCCATGGCCGCGGCCAAGTTCTTGGGCTGCGTGCCGACCACGACTTGCACTTGCTGCTCCTTGGAGTCGCGGAAGACGGTGATGTTCGCGGTCGTGCCGGGGGCGACGCCCGCCACCAGATTGCGCAACTGCTGCCCGTCGGCGACCGGCTGGCCGTTGAACGCCGTGACGATGTCCTGCGGCAGCAGTTTGTTTTCCGAGGGTCCATTGGGCGCCACGCCCGAGACGATCACGCCGCGCTCTCCTTGGTAGCCAAAGCTCTTGGCCAGGTCGGGATTGTCGTCAACGTCCTGGAGGCTGATGCCCAGCCAGCCGCGGACCACCATGTGATGTTCCCTCAGGGCGGTAAAGACGCCCTTGGCCTGGTTGGAGGGAATGGCAAAGCCGATGCCCTGGAATCCGCCGCTGCGCGAGGCGATGGCGGTATTGATGCCGATCACTTCGCCGTGGATATTGACCAGCGGTCCGCCGCTGTTGCCGGGGTTGATGGGGGCATCGACCTGGATGAAGTTTTCATATCCTTCGCTGCCAATGATGCCGACGCGGTCACGGTTCATCGCCGAGACGATGCCATGGGTCATCGAGCCGATGTAGCCGAAGGGGCTGCCGAAGGCCATCACCCAGTCCCCTTTTTCCAGTTCGTCGCTGTTGCCCCATTTGGCGGCGATGAGCCGGTCGGCCTTGATGCGCAAAACGGCCAGATCGCTCTTGGGGTCGGCACCGACGAGGGTGACGTCGCGATTGGCGAGCCTTCGGCCGTCGGCCAGTTGGATTTCGATGGTGCCGGCGTCGCCGGCGACATGGTTGTTCGTCAGGACATAGCCATACCCGTCGCTGACCTCCATGATGACGCCGCTGCCCGTGCCGATCTCCTCAAACTGCTGCGGCGGGAACGAGAAGTCCGGGAACCCATGCTCATGGAAGAAACGGCGCATGTCGTCGTCGGGCACGTCCGTCCCTTGTTCCTTGATGGTCTTGTGCACCCTGATCTGCACGACGCTGGGTCCGACCACGTTGCCGACGTGACGGAAGACGACGGACAAATCCTCCACGGTGGCCAGTTGCTGACGGGTGGCCTCGACGTCCTCGGCCGCGCGGGCGAACTGGACCTTTTCCAACAGCGGACGTCCGCCAAAATACCCGGCCGCCAGCGCCGCGATGCTCAACACCGCCACAATCGTCCTGGAACGCCACAAGTTCATCATCGCTGCTCCTGATTTGGATTCCGGCATTTCAATCTTTGGCCGCCTGCCGCGACCGCGTCAAGGCCGCTTTTTCCTTCTCCGGCATCTCGTAGCAATGCTCCGCCGCAGGATAGACCCCCTGGCTCACCAGCCGAACGTACTGGGCGAAACATTCCCGCAAGGGCGTCGCCATATCACCCAGTTGAGGCACAAACTTCGGCACGCGGCCGCCCGCCGTCCAGCCGATGGCGTCGTGCGTCACGATCACCTGCGCGTGACACGCCGGCCCCGCGCCGCAGCCGATCACCGGCAATTCCACGGCCTCCACGACGGCGGCGCTGACCTGCGGCGGGACGGCCTCGAGCAAAATCGCCGCGGCGCCCGCCCGCTGCATCCGCTGCGCCAGGCGGACGATTTTCTGGGCTTCGTCGGCCGTCCGCCCGCGCGCCTGGTATCCACCCAGCAGTCCAATCGACTGCGGACGCAAGCCAAGGTGCGCCATGACGGCAACACCGCCATCGGCCAGGCGAGCCACCAGGCGCGCATGGGCTGCCGCTACTTCTATCTTTACGCAATCACAGCCTGAAAGTTGCACCATGCGCATGACGTTGGCCGTGCCCTGGGCCGTCGACGCCTGATACGATCCGAACGGCATGTCCGCCATCACCAGACAGTTGGGTGCTCCCCGCCGCACCGCCGCCGTCAGCTCGATTAGAAAATCCAGGGAAATGGGTAACGTGGTCGAATGCCCCAGAATCACGTTGGCGGCCGAATCGCCCACCAAAAGCGCCGGCACCCCCGCCTCCTGCATCAGCCGGGCCATGGAAAAATCGTAACAGGTCAGCATCGGGACCTTCTGCCCCGACTGCCGGGCCGTCCGCAGGTCGGCCAGGGTGAACTTTTTCGCCAGCGATTGGGTCATGGTGGTATTGTAGCGTGGCCGTATCGGCGGGGAACCCGCGCCGTGTGAAAGACCCGCTGCTGCAAAACGTCTATTTTGTAGGCCGGCTTTGAGCCGGCTGGTTAACCAGAAAGGACCCGCCCCATGAAACAATCGGCGATGATCGCGGCTCTGTCCGTGGTTCTTTGCTCCGTAACCTTGGCCAGAGCCGACGCGGATGCGCAGACGTCTGATTCAAGCTCCGTCGCGCCGCCGGCATCGACTCAACCGGCATTGCAGGTCCAAAACGTTGATTTGCTCGAACGTTACCCCACGGCGTTGACAGAGGGCGATACCAAGCCAGATCAAGCCCGGTCATGGGAGTTCACGGACGGCGATATCTTTCGGGTGACGCAGTTTCGCCTGGAGGTGGGCAAGCAATTGCGGGTGGAGGTCGGGCCGGCTGACGTGGGCATCGGCCACTGCGCGGACGGGGCCGTATGGGCGGTGGTTATCCCGCGAGCCAACGGAACACTGACCAGTCCGGTTGCCAGCAAGGCAGAAGCCATCGCCAATGTCTGGCTGCGATTTCATCCGGCACAGATCGATCGTTTGTTCACACCGGACACCGTATTCACTGATGGCGACAGCCATTTGACCGCTCAAATGCGGGCCATCGCAATGGCTAAAATGACATCGAGCTGGCAAGCCGGGGGAAAAGCCCTGATCCCCGAACCCAAGGACATGACCGTCTATGTTGACACCCAGGACGGTTCGCACCGGTTCTTTGGTGTGGATACCCAGGCCCAAACCGCGGAGTATGTCGCTGCGTTCAATCGGCAAGCATCCGGCCCAATATCAGCGACCTCCATTCCCCCGGTGGTGGTGAAAACCGTGCCGGAAGCCGGCAGCAAGGACGTTTCGCCTGGCGAATTTGAAATCAAAGTCACCTTCAGCAAGGAAATGAGGGATAGATCGTGGAGTTGGTCCACCGCGTGGGAAAACTCCACGCCGGAAGATTTAGGAAAACCAAGGTATGAGGCGGATCACAAAACCTGCGTGCTGAAGGTGAAATTGGAACCGAATAAAACCTATGGTTTCTGGTTGAACAGTGAAAAATTCACCGGTTTCAGAGACAAGCAAGGCCGTCCGGCAGTGCCTTATCTACTGGTATTTCAAACCAAAGGGAATTAGTCATCGCCAAAATGAGGCAGTTGGGCGCTCCCCGCCGCACCGCCGCCGCGTGAAAGACCCGGCGCTGCACAACGTCTCTTTTGTAGACCGGCATTGAGCCGGCTGGATTGCAGGAAAGGACCCGCCCCATGCAAAAATCGGCGATGATCGTGGCTCTGTCCGTGGTTCTTTGCTCCGTAACCTTGGCCAGAGCCGACGCGGATGAGCAGACGTTCGATTTAAGCCCCGTTGCGCCGCCGACGCCGGCGCTCAAATACGAGTTGCTGGTCGATCCCATCGATCAGCAGTCGGGCAACGCGGCGACGTATTACCAGCAGGCCTTCGCGGCGTGGACAAAAGACGCGGATGGCAGCGTGGACAAGGCGTTGAACGCCGCAGACCGTGATCCCGCGGCGTTCGAGTCCTTTGCCACGGCCGCGTATGACAAGAACAAGAAGGTTTTCGACATCCTCGACGCGGCCGCCCGGCAGGATCAGTGCGATTGGCAAACCCCGCTTCACGAAATGGGGTTCCGTGCCCCGCTGCCCTATCTGCACGATATGCAGCAAATGGCGCGGTTGGTGGCAGTGCATACTCGGCAGCAGATTCGCCACGGGAAGATCGACGAGGCGGTGGCGAGCCTGCGCCTGGGTTACGGGCTCGGCCGCAACGTCGCAAGCGATCCGGTCCTCGTCAGCGGATTGGTCGGCATGGGCGTTGATGACCTGTTGAACGACGTTCTGGCCGAGCTGATGAGCCACCCGCAATCGCCCAATTTTTACTGGGCCCTGGCGAGCCTGCCACGGCCGATGATCAGTTTCCGCCATGCCATGGAACACGAGCGGTACCATGTGTTTGCCTCGTATCCGGTTCTAGCCAAGGCGCGGCTCGGCGAATTGTCGGCCCAAGAGTGGCGGGTGGTGTTTAAACAAATCGATCAAGACATGGCAAAGTTCCATGTCACTGGCAGGCCTCCCTCAACGGAGCAAGCGGCCCTGTCCCTCCTTCCGCAGGCGCGGGCATATTACGCGCAAACGCGCCATCTGACCGCCGGGGAGGTTGAGAAGCTCGATGCGCTGGCGGTGGTCGGCGCCTATTGCCTCGAACAATATCTGACCGTTGCGGATGACCAGTGGAAGCTGACCAGTCTGCCCTATCCCATTTTGCTGCCCATGGCGCAGCAATTGCAAATACCGGTCCAGGCAGGCAACCCGTGGATGAATTTTGTTGCGAAGAGCTTCGGCAAAGCGGCGTCTGTTTTCGCGAGGCTCGATCGCGGATTCGCCGCCCTGACGGCCGTCGAGGCGATCCGTTCCTACGCCGCGGCCAACGGCGGCCGTCTGCCCCCGACTCTGCAAAACATCACCGATACCCCCGTTCCCGACAACCCCTACACCGGCCAGGCGTTCGATTACACGGTCGAAAACGACACGGCCACGCTGTCCGATCCCCAGCCGGCCGACTATCCGCTGAAGTACACCATCCGCATCCGCAAATAATCGCGGCGGCGGGCCAGTTCATTGCTCCGGTTTTGCGTTCAGCAGCGACCCGAAGCGCCGCACCTGCGGCCAGATGACCGCCGTCAGCAGCACGACTACGATGGTTCCAATCCCGCCGCCGACGACCGACACCACGGGGCCGAACAGCCGAGCCGTCAGCCCGCTTTCGAATCCGCCCAGCTCGTTGCTGGCGCCGACAAAAATGTTGTTCACGGCCGAGACGCGACCGCGCATGGCGTCCGGCGTCAGCACCTGCACCAGGGTGTGGCGCACCAGCACGGAGATGTTGTCCGTCGCTCCGGTCAGAAAGAGCATGACCAGGGAGAGCCAGAAATTCCGCGACAAGCCGAAGACGATGGTGGCCACGCCGAAGCCGGCCACGGCCCACAACATATCTCGCCCGGCGCGTTTCATCGGCGGCAGGTGGGCGATGGTCAGGCCCATGGCCAAGGCCCCCAAGGCCGGCGCCGCGCGCAGCCAGCCGAATCCCACCGCCCCGACGCCCAGAATGTCCTTGGCGAAGATGGGCAGCAGATAAGTGGCCCCGCCCAGAAGGACGGCGAACAGGTCCAGCGTGATCGTGGCCAGGATGATCTTGGTGTGGACGACGAATCGCACGCCGGCGGCCAGGCTCTTGAGCGTCGCCGGTTCCCTCTCGACCACAACCGGCCGCAGGCGCACGCCCGCCAGGGACACGGCGAAAATTGCGGCGCAGATGGCCGCCACGATGTACGCCGCCGGCACGCTGAAGTGCAGGATCAGGCCGCCCAGAGCCGGCCCGGCCATCGCCGAAATCTGAAACGCCATGCTGTTCCAATTCACCGCGTTGGCGAACGCATGCGGGGAAACTAGATGGGGCATCATCGCCGATCGCGCCGGCCAGCCCACCGCCTTGCACACCGCCGCGACCAGCAGCACGGCGTAGATCGCCCCGACGGCGCCGCGGTAGTGCGACAGGGCCGCCAAGCCTGCCACGCAGAGGCCGCGCAAGAGCTGGGAGATCAGCAGAATTCGTCGGCGGTCAAAGCGATCCGCCAAATGTCCGGCCGGCAGTGCCAGCAGAATGATCGGCGCCGCCGACACCAGTCCTACCCAGCCCAGGGACATGGCGCTGCCGGTCCGCAGATACACATCCCAGCCGACGGCGACTTCCAGAATCTGATCGCCGATGACCGCGATGATCCAGCCGATCAGGTACTGGGCAAACGCCGCGAAGCGCAGGGCCGCGTAGGGATCGTGCGGTGGCGATTCGAGGTTAACGTTGGGTAATTCGCTCGGTTCGGACATAGGACGGCGGATCAGGCGTTGGATTCGTCGACGGCGGCCAGGGCCTTGGTCAGGGCTTCAACGAAGAAAAACTCGCCCCACATGACGCTTTCATCGACGCCCAGACCCTTGTGGATGTGGTAAACGCCGCGCTTCAGGATCCCTTCCCATTGCGGATCGTCCTGGGCCAGGTAGGGCGGTTGGCTCAGAGTGGCGACAATGTTCAGGGCGGTGTCGCGATAGGCGGCGGCGCGGGTGGGATCGGAAGTCAGCCGGGCGAGGTTGAACAGCCCGCCGGCTGCGATGGCCGCGGCCGAGCTGTCGGGCTGATTCCGCGACAGCGGTCCCGAGGGCGGCGCATCGTAATCCCAGGGCGGCACGCCGTCGGCGGGCGTGTTGGCTAAATAGAAATCCGCGTTGAGCTGGGCGGTTCGCAGGAAGCGGCTGTCGCCGGTCAATTCGTGGCACGTGCCAAAACCGTAGAGGGACCAGGCCAGTCCCCGGCTCCAAGCGCTGTCGCCGCGAAAACCCTGCTGGGTGGTCTGCCGAAGGAACTTGCCGGTCTTGAGGTCGAAGATTCCCTCGTGGGCGGTGCTGCCGTCGCCCCGCACCAGGACGCGCCGCGTGGTGAGGCTGTGCTCCATCGCCACCCTCATCAGGTTTTGGTCGGCGGTCTGGTTGGCTGCGTAGAAAATCAGCGGCACGTTCATCATGATGTCAATAAACAGGGAGTCGGCGTGGACAAAGGAGCGAAGATATTTTCCGTTGTCCATGAATCGCATCGCCAGCACCTGAGCGGCGCGGATGACCACGTCGTTAAGCTGCTGCTGCGGCCTGCCCTGGCGCACGGTCAGGTCGTACCACCGCTTGTGGGTGCCGTGGTAGAAGATGAACCCCAGGTCGTGGACTTCGCGGTCCTCGCTGCGGTGCTGGAGATTCTGGCAGTAGCGCTGGGCGTTGCTTTGCCAGAAGCCTGGATCATCCGCCTGGCCGCTTTCCAGGAACAGCCACATCATTCCGGGCAAAAACCCGTCGCACCAGCGCGTCCAGGCCGGCTGGTCATGTTTCCATTTCCCCTGATGCGTATAGAGCGGGTAGAAATCCGGGTATCGTTCGATGAGCCGGCGAACCTGGACCTGAGCGAAGCGCAGGGCGCGGCCGATGTGCTGGGTCGAAATGGAGCTGTTCAACGGCGTTGCCTTCATTTTTTGAGGGCCGCAAGTCTAGCCGCTTGTCTGACCAATCGCCACGGCGGCACGGATCGCTCTTGATTTGCCGCGCGCCGGGCGAATAATCCCTGCATCGGTCGCTCGTCTCGTGGGCTGCGAGGATGGAGCCGTTCCCATGCAAGAATCTCAATTGAAATCGGGGGGAGCAAAGACCCAAGCGCAGGAGGTTTCGCTTCTCAGCCACGAGCTTCGCGGCGATCTCAACAGCATCCTGCTCGCTCTGCAAGCCCTGCGCCTGGAATTATCCAATGTGCCCAACGTCCAGGAATCCTTGGCCGAGCTGGATCGCCTGCGGCAGACTGTCCTGGACACGGTGGAAAAAATCGACGCCCTCGGGCACGGCAAAAATCCGTCCGCGTCGCGCAGGCCCTAAAGCGCCTCCGCCCGCTTTGCCAAGTCAAACGCTTTCACATAGGTTGGTTCTCATGCAGGATGTGGGTCAGTTGCAAGAGCAGTTTGGAGTCAGCGGAGTCGTTCGCATCGAGTCGGGCCGCGGATCGCTCCCGATGATCGTGGTTAACGCCGAGCCGGCCGAAGCTGAGATTTATCTGCACGGCGCCCACGTCGCGCATTTCCAGCCTCGCGGGGCGGCACCCGTGCTGTTCCTGAGCCGCTCGAGCTGGTTCGCGCCGGACAAGCCGATCCGCGGCGGCGTGCCCCTGGTCTTCCCCTGGTTCGGCGCGCGAGCAGGCTATCCCCAGGCGCCGGCCCATGGTCTTGCGCGCATCAGCGATTGGCGGATCGAATCCTGCGACGTTCGCAGCGACGGTTCGGTACGCCTGGTTCTGAATCTGAGCAACGACGAGCAAACCCATCGCCACTGGCCGTACGAATTTGTCCTGCGTTTGATCGTGATCATCTCGGCCGCGCTGGAGATCACGTTGGAAGTCCGCAACGTCGCCCGGCAGCTCATGGAATTCGAAGAGGCCCTGCACACCTACCTGCAGGTTGGCGACTGCCGTCGGATCAGCGTGGAGGGGCTGGCGGGCGCCGCCTACATCGACCGTGCCGACGGCTCGAAGCGCAAGACCCAGCCCGCCGGGCCGATCACCATCGCCGCCGAGACCGATTGCTTGTTCCTGGACACCAGGTGTGCGTGTCTGGTGCACGATCCAGCGATGCAGCGCACGATCCAGGTGGAAAAGGAAGGCTCCGACGCCACGGTGGTATGGAATCCCTGGATCGCCAAGTCCAAAGCGATGCCCGATTTTGGGGACGATGAGTGGGTGCAGATGCTGTGCGTCGAAACGGCCAACGCGGCGGACTACGGGGTGAAGCTGCCGCCGGGGCAGACCCATCGCATGACCACGCGCGTCTCCGTGCTCTAGCGGCCGCTTTTTCACCATGGATCTTCCCGTGGCCATCATCACCGGAGCCGGCCGAGGCATCGGCCGAGCCAGCGCGATCGAGTTGGCCAGACGCGACTACCGCCTGGTCCTGGTGTCGCGCACGGCGTCGGAGCTAGAGCAGACGGCGGCGCTATGCGGCGGCGCTTGCCAGATCGTCGCGGCGGACGTTGGCCTGGCCGATGCCGCCGACCGGGTCGTGCGGCAGGCGATGTCGAGCTTCGGGCGAGTGGACGCGCTGGTGCATTGCGCCGGCGTCGCGCTGATGCGTACGGTCGAGCGGATGACCCCGCAGGAGTGGCAAGCGATCTTGGACAGCAATCTTTCAGCCGCGTTTCATTTTTGCCGCGTACTTTGGCCGATCTGGCGCAAGCAGGGGGGCGGCGTCGCCGTCAACGTCTCTTCTTATTCCGCGCGCGATCCATTTCCCGGCCTGGGCGCCTATGGCGCCGCCAAGGCGGCCGTGAATCTCCTGGGCTTGGCGTTGGCGCGGGAAGGCCGGGAGATCAACGTCCGCGTGCACACGGTGGCCCCCGCGGCCACGGAGACGGCCATGTTCCGCTCCCTGTTTTCGCCTGAGCAGTGCCCGCCGCAAGAGACGCTCGATCCCGCGGAGGTTGCCCGCGTCATCGCTCATTGCATTACCGGCGATCTGGCCCACACCAGCGGCGAAGTGATTTACCTCCACAAAAGCGTCAAATTTCCCGCTTCATAGCCGCGGGAGGGCGGGGTCGCGGACCGCGGACTTACCCGGCCGCCTGCCACAAGCTACACTGTGCACCGGCGAGGAGTGAAACATTTGCCGCGCCGGCGCGTCAAAGGAGGCGGATGATGAACAACTCCAGATTCCGGACGATCACGTCGGGCTTGCTGTGCGCGGTGCTGATGGTCTGTTGCACCGCGTCGGCGGCGCGCATCCGCCGCGTGGGACCCGGCGGCACCGTTACTCTTCCTTACGTTCAGGCGGATGGGGCGGGAAACCAATGGGCCGTCTATCCCGGCGGCTGGATTCGCCAAAACGGCCCGCAGCCCCTCTACGGCCAAGGCGAAACCCTCTTGATCAACGGCAACAACCCCGGCATGAACAACAACATGGCCAAGCTCGATCCGCAAACCGGCGAGCTGGTGCTGGAGGGGTTGAACGCCGGCAACTGCATGGTCACGCGCCGCATTCTGCTGGGCGGCGACAGCGGCCTGGTACGCTATATCGAGATCATCAAAAACATTCAGGCCCAGGACCAGACCTTCAACGTCCAAATCCAATCCAATCTCAACTACGGGGTCAGCGGCTCGGTCTTGGTCAACGATCCCAAGCACAAGGACAGTCAGATTGGTTGGGTGGCGCTGACGGGGATCAACCGCGCGGCGTTGGAGATGTTCGCCGGCAAGGGCGCCAAGCTGTCGCCGACCATCAACTACGAACCCGGCAACAGCATGGTCCAGGCCAATTACGCGGTGGAAGTTCCCGCCGGCAAATCCGTCGCCCTGGTTCACCTCATGGGCGCCGCCGCCTCCATCGACCAGGGACAGCAAACGATCCTGTCCGTGAAGGAGGCCAAGGTCCTGGCCTCCGTCCCCGCCGACATCCGCAAAATCATCGCCAACTTCGCCACGGGTGACACCTTCATCAATGACCTGGAAATCCTCCGCGGCGACGTTTTCGACGTCATCGAATTGCGCTCCGGCGATCTGATCAAGGGAACGCTCAAGGAAGACTCCTACAAGCTGGCGACCTTCTACGGTGCGGTGGAGCTGCCCAAGGGGCAGGTGATTGCCCTGATGAACATCGGGCAATACCGTCCGCGGCAACTGATCGTCACCGTCGACGGGCAGGTCTTCGGCGGCAATCTGCAGAACCAGAGCATCGCCATGGAGCTGTCCAGCGGCCAGGTGGTGCAGGTGCCGCTGAGCCAGATGTCGCGCGTGGGCTGCCGCAAGCAACCGGGCGAGCCGCAGGAGTGGACGTTCGATAAGCCGTGCGTCGTGATGCGCAGCGGCGACCGCGTCAACGTCGAAATGCCCGCCGGACCCATCGAGGTCCTTACCCGTTACGGCCTCTTGCGGCTCGATCCGCGGAGCATCGCGTCCATCGTCTTCCAAGGCGAGGACAACGGCGTGCACGAGATCTACCTCACCGATGGCAGCAAGTTCGCCGGCCTGGTCACCGCGCCGGCGTTCGACATGAAGCTGCTCAGCGGCTTTGCCGCGCAGCCGGTGAGATTTCCCACCAGCAGCCTGCTGGCCCTCAGGCTGGCCGGCAAGGCCGCCGAGGCGGATGACACGACCCCTTCGATGGCTTTGATCAACCAGGATCTCCTGGTCGCCACGCTGGAAGGGACGCTGAATCTGGATACGGCGTTCGACACCGTGCAGATCAGCGGCGTGCAGGTCAGAAGGCTCACTCACGCCGCCGGCGGCTCGGCGGACGTGCAGGTCACTCTCTGGGACAACACCATCATCAGCGGCCAACTCCAGCAGCAGGAGGTGCAGTGCAAGCTGCTCAGCGGCACCAGCATCAACATCCCGCTGGCGCTGGTGTCCGAGTACAACCAGCCGCTTCCCCGGCCCTCGGATGTCATGATCGAAAAAATCAAGACCCTGGTGACCGGGCTCAGTGCCGACGACTGGAAGCAGCGGGATGAAGCCGAGGCGGCGCTGGTGACGCTGGGTCCGTCCGTGATCAGCGTGCTGAAGGACCAGCGCTCCAGCCAGCCGCCGGAGGCCCAGGAGCGCATCGACGCGATTATCAAGCGGTTGGGCGAATCATCCGCCACGCCCGCCAAGGCGGCCTCCGGCGTCACCGTCCAGCCCATGCCCGAGGTCCAGCAGCGATAACCCGGCCAACCAGCGCTGCCCCTTGGCGAATGACAATTGGTTTTTAAGATGAAGTGCCATGACGCAGCCCCCAGTCCCCGTTGCCTCGGGGCATTCCCATACTCCTCTGGGCCTGATTGCCGGGGAGGGGGTTTTTCCGGTGCTGGTGGCTCGCGGGGCTCGCGCCGCCGGGCGGAAGGTGGTCGCCGCCGCCTTCAGCGGCTACGCCTGGCCCGAGCTGCGCGACGAAGTGGACGTTTTCAAATGGGTCGGCATCGTCCGCATGGGGCAATGGATTCGCGTCCTGAAGTCCCAGGGCTGCTGCGAGGCCATCCTCGTCGGCCGCGTGGCCAAGGAAAAAATATATAGCCGCTGGCGGACGTTTCGGTATATTCCCGACCTGCGGACGCTCAAAGTGTGGTTGCGCAAACTTCACCGGGACAAGCGCGACCAGGCCGTGTTGCGAGTCATCGACCAGGAACTGGCTTCCGAGGGCATCCATTTGATCGACTCAACGATGTATTGTGCTGAACACCTCGCCGGCGCCGGCATCCTCACCCAGCGCGCTCCCGCCGAAAAGCAGTGGGAGGACATTCGCTTCGGCTGGGATTTGTGCCAGGTCATCAGCCGACTGGACATCGGTCAATCCCTGGCCGTCGTCGACAAAAACGTGATTGCCGTCGAGGCGGTGGAGGGGACCAACGCGATGATCGAGCGGGCCGGACAGTTGTGCAAAGTGGGGGGATGGACCCTGATCAAGGTGTCCAACGTTCATCGCGACCTGCGCCTGGACGTTCCCACGGTGGGCACGACGACGATCGAAAAGCTTCACGCCGCCCGCGCCACCGCTCTGGTCCTGGAGCCGGGAAAGACGATCATCCTGGAAAAGACCAAGGTATTGGAGCTGGCCGACCGTTACCGCATCACCATCGTCGGATACGTGCCGGAAATGAAGGCCTGATGCCCCCGCGAAGGCATGATCCGAAAGTCCGGCTCAGCGGGCAGTCGTATGAGCGCTGTGGCGATCCGAATGTTCAACCCTCGATTTTGCCGGGGCTGGTTGCTTCCAATTGACAATTCATCTGCACGCGCGTAAGTTTGTGAGGACCGCGCGGCTTCCTCAGCCTCTCGTCCCGTTGCGGCGGTCCTTACGCGTAGGCGGCTCCGCGGGTTTGAGCTTCAGCTTTCCCCGGGGCTTTTCGAAGGCCCGGTTCGACAATTCTGCCAATTTGCGCACGTCGCCGTGCGCTTCGCGACTCAGACGCTGGCGGATGCGCCGTACATCGTCAACGGGCGTTTGGTCCCTATGTGCGGGCTTAGTCATTACTACATGAAACCACGGCCTCTGGCCGTGGACGCGTTTAGGCTCTGCCGTTCCGGCGTGCCAAACGTCTGCAAGAGAAAGAGAAACTCTCGTTGCCGCAAGACGCACGGTGACACGGAGCGACTATCGCAACCGATGTCCGGCGGGAACCGTTCCTGCCGATGGCATTTGAAACGTCGATTGCTCACTGCGGCTTAAAGCGTCAATGGTCGTGTTTGGCCGTTGACGCCGACGGCCCCTTCGAGGGGCCTTCCTGAAGCCACCCCCTATGGGGGTGGAGTGTTCACTTTCGCTCTCCTGCAGCATATCCGGCGTTACGATCTGTGGCGCTGTCAAACCCAACTGCATGCAAATGATCGCCAGGTGCGTACGCTTGTTCGGATTGGCTAAATGCATGACGTTCCACGTCAGCAGATAGTCCATGCCATGAACGGCAGCTACGGCCACGTGCAGGGCATCGCCTTCCACTGCGGGGCTTGGCATTACTTTATGCGTTACAAGCAGCTCGGCAAAGTCCAGCACCTCGGGCGTCAACTTCAACGTTTGCAACCCTCGAATCATGGCAAGGGCCTTGGTACCGTTGGGAAACTCCGGTGCAGCCAATTCGCGGACGACTTCCGGCGAAACGTATAGCTCAAAATACCGCGCATGCCGTTGCCACCACTCGTTGATCGAGGCACGCCAGCCGATACTCTTGTTGCTCTTGCGCGTGCTGACGCACGCCGAAAAAAAGCTGGTCTCGAGGTAGACCTTCGCCACGATGAAATACTACCACGAACCTGGGGGTAAAGGCGATGTGCGGGCTGCATCCGCGGTCGGGGCGGTGCCGTCGACCAGCGGCATCAGCACGCGCGCCACGAAATCATGGGCCAGCCAATCGAAGTGCCCGCCGTGCTGGCCCAGCTTGTCCCACTCTTTCTGGTACGGATGTTGGATGACTTTCGTGCGCTGATCGGCGTCGAGGCCGGTTAGGGTGAATCCGCGTTTGCCCGCCCCGTTGCGGTGTGCGCCATCGTAGTTGCCGAAGATCGCCGGTCCGATTCCCTGCCAGAAGTCGTCATCCTTGTTGTAAAAGACGTGAATGACCCGGACGTGGCCCAGGGCGGGTTTCAGTTGATAATCCGGCGAAACGGCGGGAGCGAGCAGAATGACCGGCCCGACCTCCCCGACGCGATCATCCAGCCGCGCCAGCGCGCCCAGGATCACGCCCGCGCCGGCGCTGTGGCCGATCAGGACGATGCGCGACTGCGGATGCGCCGCACGCCATCGGGTGATAAGGGCGGCCAGTTTGATCTCGGTGTGCTCGTGCAAATCCGGCCAGGAGATGGTCAGGAAAAACAGCGGCCATTTCAGTCCCCAGTCGAACACTTGCAGGCAGTCACGGCTGCCGGCATCGGCCAGGGCGCGGCACGCTGTGGTGTATTCGTCTGCGTCGCCGCCGATCCCCGGCACGACGATCACCGTGTTGGGCGCATCTGGGGCGATGACCCGGCTGGCGCAGCCGCAGGCCAGCAACAGACACGCCATCATCCCGCCCCCGGCAAGCGAGCGCAGCCCTTTTCTCGTCGCGATCATGCAACCGTTTGCACGGTTTGTACCATACTCGCATCTGGGACTAAAATGACTCGGTTCAAGGGAGCCGGCATGAATCAATCCGGACCGGCCGCAGCGGGGCAAGACCAAGCTGGTGCACAACCCGGCGTGACGCGGCAGATGGTCAACTTCGCGTTTTTCAAACTCGATCCGGTCTTCCGCCGCCTTGGCGACGCCGATCGGCGGCGCGCCCGCGACGAATTTGCCGCCCTCTTCGCCCAAGATCGTCAGGGCCTCTTGTGCCTCTCCTACAGCACGGTGGCTCTGCGCCCGGACGTGGACTTTCTCCTGTGGCGAATCGCCGCCGCCGTCGATGATTTCCAGGCCCAATCCCAGGCCATCAACCGCACGAGTCTTGGCGGGTATCTGTCCACCCCCTGGTCATTTCTTTCGATGACCAAGCGCAGCATGTACGTCGACAAAATCGATCCGTTTCACACCGCCGAGAGCCGCACGCGCATCATCCCCGGTCAACACAAGTATTTGTTCGTCTATCCGTTTGTGAAGACCCGCGCCTGGTACCTGCTTCCCCTGGAGCAGCGCCAGGCGATCATGGACGTGCACATCCGCATCGGCAACAAATACCCCAGCGTCAAGCTCAACACCACGTACAGCTTCGGCCTGGACGATCAGGAATTCGTCCTGGCGTTTGAAACCGATCAGCCCAAGGATTTTCTCGATCTGGTGATGGAGCTGCGCGAAACCGAAAGCAGCAAGTACACGCAGCGCGACACGCCGATTTTCACCTGCGTTCGGACCCCCATGGAAAGAATCCTGGAGCAATTGTTCTGATGGAGTTACCCGAGGCCATTCTCCAGCGCGTGGCGCGCGTACTGAGCTTTCATCAGAGCACCGCCCTGTCCGCGGACACCGCGATCGCGCCCGCCGATGTCACCCGGCCCAGCCCGATTCGCTTCTTCGAGGGGTATGCCAAAATTCCGCTGCCCACCAGTCTGATCAGCGCCTCGACTCCGGCGCTGTCGCTGCTTCGCCAGGGCCTGGAGGTGGTTCCCGACAGCCAGCTTCAACCGCCGCAGGACCTGCGCACGCTGGCGACGTGGCTGTTCTTAGGCGGCGGCAACGTCCGGCCCGACATGCCCGAAGAGGCCGCGCGGGTCTGTCCCAGTGACGGCGGGGTTTTTCCCTGCGAAATCTACGTGGCCGCCTTCGCCGTCGCCGGGCTCGAGCCGGGTTTTTATCATTTCAACGCCCGCGAGTTTGCCCTGTACCAACTGCGCAACGGCCAGGAGACGCTTGCCCAGATCAAGCGCGGCCGGCCCGACCTGGAATTCGTGAAAATCCCGCCCGCGGCCCTACTGGTCTCCACGATCTTTTGCCGATCCACCTGGGCATTCGGCCCACGCGGCTATCGCCATGCCCTCACCGACGCCGGCCGATTGATGCAAAACCTCTCCACGGCCGGCAACGGCCTGGGAATGCAAACCCAGGTCCGCCTCGCGGTCAATGCCCAAGACATGCGCCAGCTTATCGGCCTCGCGCCCGACGCTCAGTTCCCTGATGCCGAGGCCGTTCAGGGGACGGTCATCTGGGCCGATGCCGCGGAAAAACCGATCGGCCCGGCGACCGAGGGCGACGCGCCGAGCCCCATGCCGACCATCCCGCGCGCGCCATTGGCGGAAATCGTCGCCGCTTACGATGAGATCATCGCCGTGCATGGGGATTGCGTGGCTCCCGAGGCCACGGTGCGCGAAGTCGGGCCGCCCCTGACCGAGCTGACGCCGCTGCCGCCCGATTTCCCCGTCCAGGATCTTCCGCAGCCGCAGGAGAGCGACTCGGACGACCCGGGTCCGGCCGTCGATCGTTTGCTTTTAACCGTCACCCCCGCCCGCTATTTTGCGCAAAACTTCATCCCGCGCGACCGCCTGTGGCAAATGACGCGTGCCGCTTTTCGCGGGGGGACCAGTTACCCGCTTTTTCCCAGCGGTCCGTACGCCGCCCTGGTCCGTCCGTTCTGGATGATCCAAGGCGTCAGCGGCATGGACGAAGGCGTCTGGTTCTACGACCCGATGAAAGATGCCTGGTCCGCCCTTCGCCTTGGGCCGGTCCGAGCCGAATCACGCAACCTCACCTGCTCTGATCCGCGCTTTGCCAGCGCCGCCGCCGTCTGCTTTATTGTTTCCAATTTGCAGCGATTGATGACCGAAGGCGGCCCCGACCTGTATCGCCTGGCTCACCTCGAAGCCGGCGCCGCCGCCCAGCGCCTTTACCTGGCCGCCGGCGCACTGCGCTTGGCCTGCTGCGCCACCGGCGCGTTCTTCGACGAGGATATGCGCCGATTTTTCGGCCTGGACCGCACCCCCTGGCAGCCGCTGCACGTGCTCGCCCTAGGCCCACCGGCCGATGAATTTGCCCCAGTTTAACCCGCCTTGCTTCCACCGGCGCTGGTCGTTACAGTCGCCCGACTGTCCTTAATCGGAGCTGACGTGTCCCCTCAATTTCGCCGTAGCAAGCACCTTTTCACCAGTGAATCCGTCACCATGGGCCATCCGGACAAGGTGGCCGACCAGATCAGCGACGCCATCCTCGACGCCCTGATCGCCCAGGATCCCCATAGCCGCGTCGCGGTTGAGACCCTGGTTACCACCGGCCAGGTCGTCCTCGCCGGCGAAGTCACCACCGAAGCTTACGTGGATGCCGCCCAGGTCGCCCGCGAAACCATCCGCGAGATCGGCTACACCCATCCGGAAATCGGCTTCGACTACCAGAGCTGCGGCGTTCTGACCGCGATCCACAGCCAGTCGCCCGACATCGCCCGCGGCGTCAACCACGCCGAGGATGACACCAAGGAACAGGGCGCCGGCGACCAGGGCCTGATGTTCGGCTATGCCTGCGACGAAACGCCCGAACTCATGCCCTTGCCCATCCATTTGGCCCATCGCATCGTGGAACGCCTGGCCGAAGTCCGCTTCAAAAATAAACTCCCCTGGCTGCGGCCCGACGGCAAGAGCCAGGTCACCATCGAATACCTCAACGAGCAGCCCGTCCGCGTCCACACCGTCATCGTCTCCACCCAGCACGATGAGTCCGTCGTGGATAAGCGACGCGACTGCATCACCGAAAAAGCGAGACGGCAGATCATCGAGCACGTCGTCAAACCCGTCATTCCGAAAAAACTGTGGAACGACGACATCATCTTCCACATCAACCCCACGGGGAAATTCGTCGTCGGCGGACCCCACGGCGACACCGGCCTGACGGGCCGGAAAATCATCGTCGACAGCTACGGCGGCCGCGGCGCCCACGGCGGGGGTTGCTTCAGCGGCAAGGATCCCAGCAAGGTGGATCGCTCCGCCTGCTACATGGGCCGCTACATCGCCAAGAACATCGTCGCCGCCGGCTTGGCCCGGGCCGCCGAGGTGCAGCTCGCCTACGCCATCGGCGTGGCCCACCCCGTCTCGGTCACCGTCAGCACCGAAAACACGGCGGTGATCCCCGAAGACCAGATCGCCGACTTGATCCAGCGGCATTTCCCGCTGACGCCGCGCGGCATCATCCGCCACCTGGACCTGCTGCATCCGATTTACAAACAAACCGCGCGTCATGGCCATTTCGGACGAATCCCCGGCCCGGACGGCTCGTTCAGTTGGGAGAAGACCGACAAAGCCGACGAACTGGCCAAAGCCGCGGGGATCTCCATGAAAAAAGCCGGGTGATTTGGCGCGCAGCCCGCTCCCACTTTTCGCGAGCGTGGGTTGCGATCCTTGGGGCTTATTTCAAGAATCCCTGGAAGATCGTGGCCAGGCCCAGCAAGCTGGCCAGGCCGGAGACGTCCGTAACCGTCGTGGTGAAGATGGTCGCCGACTGGGCCGGATCGAAGTTCAATTTGCGCATGACAAACGGGATGGCGGCGCCGGCGACGCAGGCCAGCGTTTGCGTGATCACCAGGGCCGCGGCGACGATGATGCCCAAGGCGATGCCGTGCTGGTATTGCCACAGCCAGGCGATGACCGCGGTGGTCGCGCCCACGACGATGCCGGTGAGCAGGCCGACGATGGCTTCGCGGCAAAGCACGTGATGAAGGAGCTTGCGGTCGGTGCGGCCCAGGCCGCCGGCGGAGATGCCGCGGATGGCCACGGACATCGCCTGCGCCGCCGCGTTTCCGCCCATGCTGGCGACGACTGGAATGTAGATCGCCAGCACCGCGAATCGGCCGATCGTGGCGCCAAACAGTGCGACCACCGCCCCGGCCAGGAACGCCGTGCCCAGGTTGACCTGCAACCAACCGATCCGTTTGACGAAGCTGAATTGCCACGGGCTGGCCAGGCGCTCTTCGGCTCCCGCGCCGAACATCCGCTGCATGTCTTCGGTCGCTTCCTCTTGGATGACATCGACCACGTCATCGGAGGTGATCAAACCGACCAATCGCGCTTCGTGGTCCACCACGGGCAGGGCCAAAAAGCGCGACTCGCGCATCTGCCGGGCGACTTCTTCCTGGTCCATGTCCACCGGCACGCTGCGGACGCGCGGGATCATGATCTGTTCCAGCGTCCCGTCCACGGGCGCCAGGATCAGGTTGCGCATGGAGAGCACGCCGACCAATCGCCGCTGCTCGTCGACGACGTAGACGTAAAACATCTGGTGCAACTGCTCGTGCAGGCGGCGCAGCTCGGCCACGGCCTGCTCGACGGTGAGATTTCGCGGCAGGGCGGTGACCTGCGTGGTCATGATTCCGCCGGCGGTGTCCGATGGGTATTGCTCCAGCCGCCGCGTCTCATCCGCCTCGGCGGCCTCCATCTGGGCCACCAGCGCTTCGTGCAGGGGCGGCCGCATCTTGCACAGGCAATCCACCCGGTCGTCCGGGTCCATGGCCGACAGGACGCGCGCCGCCGTCGGTTGCGCCATGCGCGACATCACCTGTGCGGCCCGCGCCGCGTCCATCCGCGCCATAATCTGGCCGGCCCGCTTGGCATCCAGGCGATGCGCCACCTCGGCGGCGACCTGCGGCGGCAGCAATTCCATGGTGGCCGCGCCGTCCGCGGCCGCTTCCGATTCAACTTCCGCCGCGACTTTCGAAACGTCGTATTTGGTTTCCATACCGATTAACCCAAGGGCAGATACCAGAAAAGCGATACCGAGTCCTTTACCAGATCGTGGTTGGACTTGAAATGCGTATCGAGCCCGGCCAGCTCGAAGTTGAGCTTGGCCAAAAGCTGCACGGCCGGAAAGTTGTCCGAGGCCACATGGGCGGTGACCGCCCGCAGTCCCAGCTTGCGTGCTTCCTGGACGATGTAAAAAAGCAGGGCTGAGCCCAACCCCTCCCGCCGCGAATCGAAATCCACGCGCAGGTCCATCAGTCGCATGGTCTCGGCTTCCAGGTCCGGCCGGGCCGCCGCGAACGCCATGATCTGCTGATCGTGCTCGGCCACCACGGCGATCCCTTGCTCGATCTGGTTGATGATCTGCCGGATCGTAAACACCACATCGTCATTCATCCGTGGCCGGTGCACGCGCGCTTGGCGCAGGGGCCGCGGCTCGATTATCCATCGCACCGCAATCCCTTCGCCTTCGCGGTTGATGTGCAGATAGTGATCGGATTCGACCGTGGCGTCGATGTCCGCGACATCGGCCAGGTCCGCGGCAGTCATCGCCCGGATTTGCATGACCGCAGGATACCGCGCCGCGGCGGCGCAGACTAACCCCGGGGCGCCGCCGGCGCCGCCGGGGCCGCCGGAGCATCGGCGGCCGGGCTCGGTGCGGCAGGGGCGGCCGGCGAAGCCGCCGCGGCAGCCGCGGCCGGTGGCGCCATGGTCTGGCTGTTGATAACGCTCACCCCGGCCGAGCGCATCTGGTCGATCGCCGCGGCGATGTCCCCGTTCATCAGCTCGATTCCCCGGCAGCCGTCTTCGATGACCAGCGTGTTGAATCCCAAGGTGCGGGCATCCAGGGCGGTGAACTTCACGCAATAGTCCGTGGCCAGGCCCATGATGTAGACATCCTGCACACCCTGCTCTTTGAGGAAATCGCCCAGGCCCGTCGCCCTGCGATGCTCGTTGTCGAAAAACCCGCTGTAGCTGTCGATGAGGGGATCGGTGCCCTTGGGAAAGACGTGCTCGATGCGCGCGACGTTCAGCCCCTGGACGAATGCCGCCCCGCGGGTGTTCTGCACGCAATGCACCGGCCAGAGGATTTGCCGCAGGCCGTTCAAGTCGATTACATCCCCGACTTTCATCCCCAGGTGATTGGCCGCGAAGCTGCCGTGGTTGTCCGGATGCCAATCCTGCGTCGCGACCACCAGGGCGAATTGCCCAATCAGCCGATTGGCCACGGGAACAACGGCATTTCCATCCGGCACGGGCAGGGCCCCGCCCGGACAAAAGTCGTTTTGGATATCCACCAGAACCAGTGCACGTTGTGGCATGGCCCCGACCTCTGCGGCGAACCGCCGCTATTGTATCTGATCTACGGTGTGTTGCGATATCGCCGCGCGAAGGCATTTCATCGCTAGCCGATCTGGGCCAGGCCCAAGGTTTGGCCGAACTGCTCGATGAGCATCGTTCGCAGCGGAGCATGGAGGGGGCTGCTCAGCCGCGGGTCGCGGGCCAGTAGCTCCAGGGCATCCTGCTTGGCTGCCAGCAGAAGGTCGGTTTCACTTTGCAGGTCGGCCAGCTTGAATTCGGGCAAGCCGTGCTGACGCGTGCCGAAGAACTCGCCGGGACCGCGCAGACGCAGGTCCATCTCGGCGATGTCGAATCCGCTGGAGGTTTGCACCATGGCAAAGAGGCGTGCCTCAGCCTCCGGCGTGGAGGCATCGGAGAGCAGGATGCAGTGGGAAGGATACGGGCCGCGGCCGACGCGGCCGCGGAGCTGGTGCAGTTGCGACAACCCAAATCGCTCGGCGCCCTCGATGAGCATCACCGTTGCGTTGGGCACGTCGATGCCGACTTCGATCATCGTCGTGGCCACCAGGGCGTCGATGGCGCCCTCGCGGAACGCGGACATCGTCCGCTGTTTTTGCTCGGTGGACATCTGCCCGTGCAAGGCCGCCAGGCGCAAATCGGACAGGGGGCCGGTCGATAATTGGCGGAAGTGTTGGGTGACGGATTTGGCTTGGTCCGCCTCATCGCCCTCGATTTGCGGCACGACGATGTACGCCTGTCGGCCGGCGTTGACTTGGTCGCGCAGCAACTGATACGCCTGGGCGGCTTGGGAGGCGCGCAGCCACGAAGTTTGGATGGGTTGGCGGCCGGGAGGAAGCTGCTCGATGGTGCTTAGGTCAAAATCCGCAAAGTAGGAAAGGGCCAGCGTGCGCGGGATCGGCGTGGCGGTCATGACCAGGTAGTGAGGGCTTTTGGCTTTGCCGGCCAGGCTGGCCCGCTGCCGCACGCCCAGGCGGTGCTGTTCATCCACCACGATCAGGCCCAGATGGGCGAATCGAATGTGCTCTTGCAGCAGCGCCTGCGTGCCGATGGCCAGGTGGATTTCTCCACGGGCCAGACGCCGGGCCAAGGCGGATTTGGACTTCTGACGCGTGCGGCTGGTGAACAGCTCGATCACCACGCGAGAATTTTGCAGCAGGCTGCTGAGCGTCAAATAATGCTGCTCGGCCAGGACTTCCGTGGGGGCCAGGATCGCCGCCTGCATCTTGTTGGCGACGGTTGCCAGCATCGCGTACAGGGCCACGACGGTTTTGCCGCTGCCGACGTCGCCCTGCAGAAGGCGCTTCATCGGCCGGCCGCTTTTGAGGTCCGCGACGATCTGCCCGATCGCGTTTTTCTGACCTTCGGTCAGCTCGAAGGGGAATCGCGCCAGAATCCGCTGGTCCAAGGTTTTGTCGATGCGCATGACCGGCGCCCCGGCCGCTGCGGCGCCCAGACGCCGGCTGATCGCCAAGGCAAGCTGCATCGCCATCAGCTCGTCGTAGACCAGGCGGCGGCGCGCGGCGATGGCTTGGGCTTGATCCCGCGGCTGGTGAATCGCGCCGTACGCCGCCGGCCGGCCCATCAGCTCTCGCCGCTGCAGGATCGGGTTCTCGAACCATTCTCCGATTTCGCCCAGTGCATCGGGAAGATGGGCCTGGATGATGCGTTCGATGGCTTCGCTGGCGATTTTTCCGCTGGCGGGATAGACGGCGCGGTACTTGGCATGCGCGATCGGCGGAGCTTGGGGATCGATCTCCTGCCACTTGGGATTGATCATCTGCGGAAGTCCGCGGAAGGATTGGACCGGACCGCGGACTCGCAGGGTCAGGCCCGGATGCACTTTTCGCCGCAGGTAGGCCCCGTGGAAAAAGACCAGGGCCAGGCGGTGGTTGTCCTGGAGGAGGGTGGCTTCGAATCGCGGCCTGCCGCGGCCGACGATGAAGTTGACGGCGATCACTTCCCCGCGGGCGATGCCGATTTCACCTTGGCGCAGGGCGGAGATCGGTTTTTCCTGCGATTCCTGCTGGTACGCGCGGGGAAAGTACTGCAGCAGGTCGCTCAGCGTGGCCAAGCCCAGGCGGCGCAGCTCGGCGGCGCGTGCCGGGCCGACGCCCTTGAGCTGCTGCACCGGCAGCGATAGCCCGACGGGCGAAGCGGTCGACGTGGTTGTCGTCATTCTTTCCCGGCGGCCCAGCCCTCTTGGCCGATCAGTTTGACAAACCGGCAGGGGCAAACATCCGTGCTGTCCAAGCGGTCGCCGCTGCGGCGGACTTCGATCAGCATCTGTTCCTCCTCCGGCCCCACCGGCAGCACGGCGATGCCCCCGTCGATCAATTGGTGCTGAAGCAAATCCTGCGGAATCCGCGGGGCGCCGGCGCCGATGAGGATACGGTCGAACGGCGCCGCCTCGGGCCACCCGGCCGTCCCATCGCCAAAACGATAGCGCACGTTGCGGATGTCCAGGGACATCAGTTTTTCCCACGCCTCGTCGAGCAGCGGCTTGAGCCGCTCGACGGTGTACACCTGGCGGGCCAGCTTGGCCAGGATCGCCGTGTGGTACCCGCTGCCCGTGCCGATCTCCAGCACCTTGTGGGTGCTCTGCACGTCCAAGCGCGCCGTCATGAGGGCGACCATGTACGGCTGGCTGATGGTCTGGCCGTGACCGATGGGCGCGGCCCGGTCGGCGAAGGCGAAATCGCGGGCATCGGGCAGAAAAAACTTGTCGCGCGGCACGCTCCGCAGGGCGGCGATCACTCGTTGATCGTGGATGCCCCGGTCGATGATCTGCTGGCGGATCATCTGCTCTTGCGCGCTGATTTCACCAAGTCGGCTCATACGAGTATTCTATCTCATGGCGGCCCTTTAGCCGACAGTTTGCACTATGGAAGAACCGATTGTCACGTTGAGCAGCGATTTCGGGCTTGCCGATGCGTACGTCGCGGCGCTGAAAGCGGCGATCTTGCGCCAAGCGCCGACGGCGCGGCTGATCGACGTCACTCACCACGTTTCGCCCGGCGACGTGCTGGGCGGCTCGATCGTTCTGGAGCGGGCGGTGGCCGCGTTCGGGCCGGGATGCGTGCACCTGTCCGTGGTCGATCCGGGCGTGGGGACGAGCCGGCGAATTCTGGTGGTGCAAATCCACCGGCAGATGGTGGTCTGCCCGGACAACGGCTTGATCACCTGGGCGTGGCGGCGACTGGGCCGGGGCAAAGCGCACGAGCTGACCTGGCGGCCGCGCCGCATAAGCCGCACGTTCCACGGCCGCGACATCATGGCGCCGGCCGCCGGCATGCTGGCGGCGGGGCGGCCCATAAGCCAAATCGCCCGGCCCATCGACACGCCCTTATTGCTCAACGTCCATCTGGCCCGGTGCAATGCGCGCCGCGGGCGGATCATTCACATCGATCATTTCGGCAACGCGATGACCAATATCCCGCGCCAGGCGATGGCCGGTAAGCGGACCGTTCGGGTGGGCAAGCGGCGGCTGCGAATCGCCGGCACCTATGCCCAGGTGCCCTCGGGAACGCCCTTGGCCCTGATCGCCAGCGCCGATCTTCTGGAAATCGCGGTGCGCGACGGCTCAGCCGCGGCCGTGCTCGCTTTGCACGTCGGGGATGAAGTGATGCTCGAGTAAAGCATCCGCCGATCTTGGCAAAGGACTGTGCGTGGCGCTACAATCGGCCCCTTCGGGGGCTTGCACAGAGGTCGAGCGTTGGCGGCTGGGACACAAGATATGGGTGATGGCGGTTTTCCATCGAGCGGACCGGCCTTCGTGGTGGTGGGGGGCTATGGCCTGCCAGGGCGTTCGCTGGTGGAGATGCTCCGCCAGCGGCGGATCGACTACCAGGTAATCGAACTGAATCGCGAGATGTGCCACCGCGTGGCGGCCGGCGGCGTGAACATCATGGCCGGAGACGCCGCGGACTTGGAAACCCTGCGCGATGCCGGGGCCGCGCGCGCCAACCTCGTGGTGCTGATGATGCCCGATGATCAGGCAGTGCTTCGCGGGGTGTCCAATGCGCGACTCCTGAATCCGCGGGTCCACATCATCGCCCGCTGTGCCTACACCTCTTGCGGCCTGGAAGCGATGCGCCGCGGAGCGGATCAGACCATCGTTGCCGAGCAGATTATCGCGACCGAATTGGGCCAACTGGCCAGCCCATTCCTGAGCATCTGAAACGGGCTTGCTTGCTTGGGGTGGCTGCAAAGCCACGCGAGCCGCGGTTTGAGGGTTTTGGAGGCGAGGAATGGGCAAGAGGGCCGGTTTCCGGGGTTTATCGCAACCCCCCGCATTACCGGACCTTGGAGCGCGCCGGGGCAGCCCAACCGTGCCGCTCATCCCTCCGATAGTGCAACAGAGCCTATGCTTGGACAAAATGGCGTTTGAATGCCGGCGGTCCTTATGGCACAATGCCAGGAGCTAAACCTTCTGGTAAGCAAGGAACCCTTCACCCCATGCTGCTGCAAACGAACAGTTACATCGTTCCGCGTGATCGCCGGATGGAACACGCCCGCCTTCTGAGGCGTTTTCGCCAGACCCTGCTGCGTCTGGGGTGCGACCACTTTGAGGTATTCGAGCAGGTGGGCACCAATTGGAATACGGGGGAAACCACCGGGCGTTTCGTGCAGATCATGCGGTTCCGGGACCGCAAGCACCAATTGGCGGTGCAGGCCGCGGAGCGAAGCGACCCGACGGCCCAGGCGCTGGTGCGTGAATTTTGCGAATTGATCAATTTCCCTTATCAGCAGCAGCAGGGATTGTTTGCGGTCGGCTTTTACACCAGTTTTCTGCGGATGCCGCCGCAGCGTACGACGACCGCAACGGTGGTGGAAGAGAGCCAGGGCGAAGCCGCGGCCGAATCGCCCGATGCCATCCCGATCCAGGGCCAGCAGCAAGAGCTTACCGGCTCGGACGAAGCCGACGGCGCGGATGCCTTCGGCGACGAGACCGCCGCCGATGCCGCCGGCGACGACGGCTCGGAGGGTGTCGCCCAGGGACCGGAGGCGCCGGCTGAGGACGGTGAGGCCGACGAGGCTTCGCGCATGTTCGTTGAAGACGACGAGACCTTGCCTCAGCAGTAATCCGCAGCGCGTGCCAGTTCTCACACTCCGCGATATCGTTACCTTCCGATTAAACGGACCGCGATCCGGTGGTGCCTTGGGTTATCGGTCGCACAACCGCTGGATCAAACGCTATTGCCGGCCGATGCATCAACGTCGGCATCGCTGAAATGAACGGCGAAGCCGGCATATCCGGCAAGGAGCGGGAGTGAAATCGATCATTCGCTTACTCGGCGTGGCCATCCTGATCAGCGGGTGGGCCGTTGCCGCGCTGTCTCTGCACGTCGTCCGCACTCCTGATCCCAACGATCCGAAAAAATCCAAGCTCCTGGTGATCCCCAAGGCGCGGCTGGGCGTTTTTGAAACGTACGTGGATGCCCGCCATTGGACCATGGCGGACGTGCCCAATCACGCGGCGCTGGTGCTGCGAATTCTGGATGCGGGCATGGCCGATCAACTCAAGTTCCTGGGCGATCCCGATAGCCGCCAGGGCATCCAGACGCAATTGATCGATGCTCTGCCCCGACTGAGGGGAAGAAAGTCTCCCGCGACGGCGTCGAGCATGGCGCCGTCCGGCACGTCATCGGCCGGATTCGACTTAGGCGGCCTGCTGGATTTGCCCATCTCGTTCTAAACAGCGCACCATTGCCGCCACATCCGGCGATAGGCGGCTTCCACGGCGGCGGCGAAGGCCGCGGCATCCATCAGCGGCGAGGCGACCATTCGATCACGCAGCGAGCGTCGCAGCTCGGCAAGACGGGGCGCGTCGCCGGCCAGGTCGCGGGCCAGACGCACAAAATCCTGCGGATGTTCCGCGACCCATTCACTTAAGCCGACGGTCGACAGAAGGCTCAGGCCCGCGCGGCCGGCGGCGGTGACGCCCGTCAGGCTCACCACCGCCGCGCCCATCCACAGCGCGTCGCACGTCGTCGTGATGCCGTTGTACGGAAGCGGATCGATCGCGATGTCGATGCGGTCGTAGGTCTTCAAATAATCGTCGCGCCGCAATCGAGAGACGAATTCCAACCGGCCCGCATCGACGCCGTGTTCATGCATGAGATCGCGGATGTGCTGTTGCTGTGACTGGGCGTTGGCCAGCAGGATCAAGCGCGACTCGGGCACCGATTGCAGAACCTGGGCCCACAGCCGCAGCACGCCGTCGTTGAGCTTGCAGGGGTTGTTCAATGATCCGAATCGGATCGGACCCGGCTGGCGAACGCTCTGCAGCGGCAGATCGTGCAGCGGAGAATAGCAGCACCAGCAGGGCCGAAGCACGATCGACTGCTCGCTATAGAACGGCGTGTTTCCCGCCGGCGGTTCCAGAAGCGGATCGGTGAAGCGGTAGTCCATGGTTTGCAGACCCGTGCTGCCCGGGTAGGCCAGCCAGGTGACCTGAATCGGCGCGGGTTTGCGGGCGAAAGTCAAAAGGCGGTTGTCGCACATGTGCATCGTGAGGTCGAGCAGGATGTCGATGCGGTCATCGCGGATGCGCCCAGCCAGGTCCGCGTCGGACAATGCCAGAACATCGTGCCAGGCGTCGGCAAAGCCGCGCATCTGATCCGTTACCGCGTCCGGGTTTTTGACGCTGGCGTAGCAGTGAATCTCGAATTGCCGATGATCGTGCGATTGCAACAGCGGGGCGACGAAATGCGCCTCGGCCTGAGCGCGGAAATCGGGCGAGACGTAACCGATGCGCAATCGCCGATCCGGCGTGCGGTCGTTTTCATGCGGTTTGATGGACGCCCTGAGCCCTTGAGCGTGTTGCCGATCCCATTGGCGCAGTTCCTGGAAAATCGCGGCCGAATCGTAATCGGGGTGGAAGTAGACCGAGCAGATGATGTTGCTGTGAGCGGCGGAGGAATCGGGCTTGATCCGCACGGCTTGGCGGTAGGCGGCGATGGCCGGATCGATCTGACCCGCATCCTTCAGAGCGTTGCCCAGGGCGAGGTAAATGTCCGCCGCGGAATCCGGCCCAAGGGCCAGGGCTTGACCGAAGGCCTCGATGGCCGGATCGATCTGACCGCTGTCCTTCAACGCCGTGCCCAGGTTGTTGTAAATCTCGGGCGTGGGATGCAACGCCAAGGCTCGCCGGAAGGCCTCGATGGCCTGATCCCACTGCCGCTGGGCCGCCAGGACGTTGCCCAGGTTGTTCTGGGCCTCGAAGTAGTCCGGCCGCAGGAGCAGGGCACGCCCGAAGGCCTCAATGGCCTGGTCGAATTGTCCGCTATGCCGCAGCGAGTTGCCCAGGTTGTTGTAGGCCTGGGGGTAATCGGGTCGCAGGGCCAGGGCCTGGCGATAGGCAGCGATGGCTTGCTCGTGCAGATTCATCGCTGCCAGGACCAGGCCGAGATTGCAATGGTAATCGGCTCTCTTGGGATCGAGGCTGGCGGCTTTGCGGACCAGGCCCAGGGCTTCGTCGAGCCGTCCGGTCTGCAAAGCGATCAGTCCGGACAAGTGCAGGGCTTCGGGATGGTCGCTCTGGTGGGCGAGGATTTGGCGGTAGAGGTTCTGGGCCTGGTCCAAGCGTCCGGCCTGATGGTGCTGGCGGGCCGATTCCAGCCACTGTTGAATCATGGCGACCACCGGCACCCTACGGGGGCGGCAACTCGCTGCAGAGGACGGTCGAGCAGAATGGATGCGGTGCGGCGATTACAGCACTTGGACGCGCCGGCCGACACGCCGTTTTCGGTTGATCATCTGCCGGCCCTTCTTGGTTCTCATCCGCGCGCGAAACCCGATGTTTCGGGCACGCTTGATGTTGCTGGTCTTGTGCGGGTAATGCATGGTCCCAATCCTCGATTCACGAAGCGCTAACTGCCCGATTCGATCTTCACCGCGATGGTCTGCAGTGCCTGATTGCCCTTGCCATCGGTGGCACGGATGGTGATCTGGTGCGCCCCGGGCGTCAAGCCTTTGACGGTGAAGGTGACGCTCTCGTCGGGGCTGTCGAAGATGCCATCGACCGGAAGCACCGCCTGCCAATCCTCGGCCGAATCGACGGTGTATTCGACGTTGGCGATGACGCTGGTGCGGTCCTGAACCCGCAAGTCGATCTGGACATCCTTGCCCGAAACCTTAAAGACCAGGTCGCCGATGGTCGGCGGCGTGTTGTCGACGACAAAAGAATTGCTGAGGCGGCTGGCGGTCTTGGCCTGCCCGGGTGGATTGCTGGCAGCGTCCGAGGCGACCACCTTGATTTGGTAACGTCCGTCGGCAACGCTGCGCGTGTCCCAGTCGAAACTGGTGTCCTTGAGCTTGTCCTTAAGCAAAATCCACGGCCCGTTGCGCTCCAGGCGGAAATACAGCGTGTAGGTGAGGCTGTCGCCGTTGGGATCGGAAGCATCCCAGGTGATGGTTTGAACGCCGCTGCCGCCGGCGCTCTTGGCGGCGTCGGCGGCGTGCACCGGCGGGGCGACCAGGGCCGCACCACCGGCAGCAGCGCCGCCCGCTGGGCCAGCGCCGCCGGGGCCGGTGACGTCGCTCTCTGTCCCGATCTTCACCGACTTGATGACCGGTGCCAGGTTGGGCATCTGGTAGCCGACATCCACGTGATTCACCAGCGGCGTCTTGGTCGGGTCGGTCGTGGCGAAGGTGAGCCGATATTGCAGGAACCGCGCCGACGGTGCCGCCACCTTCACGTACTGGGCGGCATCCGCCTCCGGCGACCAAGAGGACCATCCGGCCGCCTCCGCATCCTTCACGTTGCCGCTGCGCCAGGAGACTTTCAATGTCGTGCCGTCCGGAAGTTGGCCGTGAAGCTGCATATTGCCGAATCGGCTCGATTGCGTCGCATCCAGAACGGGGCTGATGTACGTTCCCTCCGAAGCGTATCCGCTGGTCATGGCGCAAATGCCGCCGGTGTTGGCCAGGCCCATGCAAATGCGTCCGTCTTTGACGGCCAGCAGACACATCACCTGCTTGGCATCCGCCTTGGCCAGCACCTGCGTCTCTTCGCCCGCGGGATCCAACTGGAAAATTTTTCCCTCGGGACCGGTTCCGACCAACAGCACTTGGCCCTGCACCAGCATGCAATAGATGACCACATCCTGGCGGAAGATTTCGGTAACGAAGCCGTCCTTGTCGATTTTGTAGACGGCGTTGCCTGGCGGCCGCTGCTCGGCGGGATTGGTCGGCGGAGTGGGGGGCTGGTGGGTGCCGGGGCGTGGGGCGGTTGTCGCCAGCGGCGCCGACGGGGGGCCCTCGCCGCCGCCGGGTGCGCCGGGGTTGTCCCCCGGGCCGCCCGGCTCATCATCCATCATCTTCGGCTCCATCGCCCCGACCCCAAGCTGCGAATGCGATTTGGGAATCGGCTTAGGCTCGCCCGGATTGGGATTGGGAAGCTCCGGCGGCTTGGGCGGCTGCGGCGAAGGATTCGGCGGGATCGGCGCCCCCGTCGCGTCGTTTTCCGGCCGGCCCGAATTCTCCTTGTTCGCCGGGTTCTCCGGCGGTTGCTGCCTCTCGACCACCTCGCCCGTCGCCGCAAACAGATTGCCCGCATCGTCCAGCGCCAACGCCGTGATCTCCGCTTCCGCGGCGTTGTACAGTATGAACGGCTGCTTGGTCTTGCGATCGAGCCGAATGACCAGCCCGTCCGGGTCGGTTCCCAGGTACAGCAGGTCCTTGCCATCGCTGATCAGGCTGATGACGTTGTTCTGATCGCTCTTGTACAGCTCGGTGTGGGAACCGTCCGGATCGATCTGGAAAACCTGGCCGTTGGGTCCGGTGCCGGCGTAGATTTCGCCGTCGGGCGTCTGGGCCACGGCCCAGACGTACTGCACGCCATCGGCGGAAAAAATATCGCGCGGCGAATCCCCGGGCTTGTCGATCCGGTACACCTTCCCTTTGGCGCCTCCCGTGCCGATGAGCAGCCCGCCCCGCTGGTCCGCCGCCAGGCACAGAATATTGACCGCATCCCCAATCGTGGCCGCCACCGAGACCTTGTCATCCTTCACCGCCAGCAAAACGCCTTTGGTTCCGGTGCCCGCGTAGAGGGTTCCGTCGGGGACGCTGGCCAGCGCGTTCACCGACGTCACCTTGGGATCCTCCTGCGCGATGATCTGCACGGCCCGCGAGAGCTTGACGTCGCCCAGGTTGGTCACGACGACGTTGTGCAGCGTTCCGGCGTCGAAGTCGGCCTCGTTGCCCTGCGTCCAATGCGACGTGGAGACGCCCATCGCCACGGCGGCCCAGGCCCCGCAGCAGCACGCCATCAGACAAGCCAATACCTTGTTCATGCGGATTCACCTCTGCAGCGTTTCATTTCGTCGCCGATGCGCCCGATTTGGGATTTTCTTCTTTGCCCGCCGCGGGGGCGGGATTCTCCTGTTTCCGCGGCGCCGCCACTTCCACCTTGCCGTGTTTCTCGATGGTCAGAGTGAAATCGGCCGATCCGTTCATCACCAGATCCGTGGGGACGACGAGCACCGTGGAGCTGACAAACGGAGTGATGTCGCTGCGGCCGGAGCCCATCAGGACCTGCCGCTGGCTGGAGGGCAGTCGCGGCATCGCGGTGCGGCCCACCGCCATGCCGTCGGCGCGCCGCACCAGCCGCAGGTACAGCGCGTTGCGATGGATCGATGCCACGTCCTTCAAAACCGCGAACATCTCGCCGACGTTGTTGGCCGTGAATTCAAACGGGCTGGCCGCACGCTCATCGTCCAGGTAATGGCTCCAATCCGACACCGTGAACTGATAATCGCCGTTGGCCAAGTCGCGCGGCAGTTTCAACTCCAGGGGCAAAATCGATTCCTGCGCCCGGAACGGCTGGTAGGAAACGTACCCCTTGACCGTCTCGCCCGGCTCGTATTTGGATCGCGGCACCATCACGGAAATAATCTGCGCCTCCCGCGCATCGGCCGTCACGCGCACCGTGCCCAACAGCCTTCTCAGCGGCACCTCCTGGAACGGGTTGTCCGTTGTCGCGGTCAGCGTCATCAGCACGTCGTTGACCACCGCCTCGGGCCCTTCGTTGACGCTGGTGTTGGCGATATGAACCGATTGGCCGTTCTCAAAATCCAGGGTCAGCTCGTAATCGACCGTGTGAAATTCCGGCAGGGATTTGTCACCGGTCATCGCCACCGCCACGGCGGCCGAGGCAATCACGGGCGTCAGCTTCGGATGGACCGCCGCGGAAAAATGGTACGTTTGGTCAATCGAGCGGTCGGCGTACACGACGTGAATCTCAACCGGCACCATCGGTGCCGGGGGTCCGACGCGCCCGCTGACGCCCACCGTCTGGTCGGCCGTGAGCGTGCCCGTCGCCTTGCTTAGAAACCCCAGCTTGAAACTGGTTTCCAGGTTGGCCACGGTGGCCGCGATGGAGCCGCTGCCCATCGGCAGGGCAACTCGCCCCTCGCTCAGGAAGGGATGTCCAAAGCCGAAGATGCGATCGCCGATGCGTTCCGTGCACGTGCCGATGGCGGTCAATTCCAGGTCGCCGGTGAGAATCGGCACGGCCAGGACCGATCCGGGCTCCAGCGGCGGAGGCGGATCATTGGCCGTGCCTTGTCCGCCGCCGACTCCCGCCTGCACCGGGAAAAAGCCCAAGCCGCTAAGCGTCGGCGCGATCCGCGCAAGCGCGGCGGCGCTGATTTTTCCGGCCATCAGGGGCGTGGCCAGCGGCTGAAGCCGGATCTCCTGGCCCGTCCACGGCGATCGGTAGGATGCCCCGTCCGCCGCCGGCTTTTGCCCTGGGCCATGGCCCCATGGAGCCGGCAGGTCGTCCAATGACCAACGCGGCGGCGCCACCCGCCCGGCGGCCTGCGAACCGTCACCCGCCGGCGCGTTTGGTGATGCCGCCTCGGCCCCCGCCCCGGGCTCGTTGGTCGGCAGCGACAGCATGTATTCGATCGGCTGCACGCCGGCCAGGGGATCCTTGCACAGCGGCCAGCCGTAGGCGAAGGCCCCGATCATGCGGGCCCGGCCCCCCTCGTCGTACAGAAATATCGGCGACCCGCTCATCCCCTCAATCGCCCCGGTGTGCTCCAGAAAATCCCCTTTGCAGCGGATCAGCACCACGTCGTACTTGGGGTTGAAATTCTTGACGACGCCGATGACTTCCACGTCGAATTTCTCGATGCGCGTTCCCTGGAACACCGTCATGCCGTAGCCCTTCATGCCCGGCTTGACTTCCGAGACGTGCATGTGCCGCGCTGGATCGAACAGCGTCGTGCGCGGCAGGGAATCGGCCCGCACAACGCCTCCGGCCAGCGATGCCAAAGCGAACACCATAACGGCGATTTTGCCCAACATAACCGCCTCAACAGATTCAGCCCCAGCATCGTAGGTTGGCCCAAGGTCGCTCGCAAGCAAAGCCTCGCTTCGCCGGCACCCTTGCACGGGACATCCGATTGACACCTTGGGGCCCCGGATTTATCGTCACATCGGCGCAACACGGACGGTCGTTTGCATCCGCGGCTGGCGCCTTCATTAGCACGAGTCGTTCAGCGTGAACACCGAAACCCGCCAACGCGCCGAAAAACTCCTGGGCCACACCTTCAACCACCCTGACCTGCTCAAGGAGGCTCTCACCCACGCCTCCGTCGCCGACAAACGCCTGAACAGCAACGAGCGCATGGAATTCCTCGGCGACGCCGTGCTCGACCTGATCATCTGCGAGGCGCTTTACAAGAAATTCCCCGAATACCTGGAAGGCGACCTGACCAAAGTCAAGTCCGCCGTCGTTTCGCGCCGAACTTGCGCCGAGGTCTCCAACGAGACGGGGCTGATCGATCTGCTGATCATCGGCAAGGGGATCAGCAACCGCGAGGAGATGCCCAGCTCGCTGGCCGCGGCGGTCTACGAGTCCATCGTCGCCGCGATTTATCTCGACGCCGGCTTCGACGTGGTCAAGCAGTACGTGCTGCGGACGATGTCGGCCAAGATCGACGCCATCGCCTCCAACACGCACCAGCAGAATTACAAGGCGGTGCTCCAGCAGTTTGCCCAAAAGAGCCTGGGGGCCACGCCGATCTACCAGCTCCTGGACGAAAAAGGCCCGGATCACAGCAAGTGTTTCGAGGTCTGCGTGTCGATCGATGGGCGGCGGTTTCCCAGCGCCTGGGGTCCGAACAAAAAGATGGCCGAGCAGAAGGCAGCCCTACTGGCGCTGCAGGAACTGGGCGTTTTCGACGCCAGCGCGGTGGAGCAGGTCATCGGCGAAATCGCTGAGGAAGTAGACAAACACGACGAGTAGATCGGCCCGGCATCACGCCGTCGAAGGGGGTTCAGATGAGCGGCGGCTTTTGCGGCGCATGGAGATCCCCGCCAGCGCGCCCAGGGCCAGCATGCCGCCGGCCGGCTCGGGCACGGCGGTATCGCCGTAGAGATTCTCGTTGGGACTGTTGGTAGCCGTGACGTTCAGGCCCGAGATGTCCAAGTTGGACACGTAGTAAATATCCGCCCCCCAAGCGCCGCTGAGGTTCACGTTGCTGAATGAAATACTGTCGATGTTACGAGCCGGTTGGTTGGCGGCATTTGCGGGGTTGCTGTTCAGACCGTAAATGATCAAAACGTTGTTGGCGGCGCCCGTCGCGTTGATGTTGCTGTAAGAGATATTATCGAAGAACGGATATGCGGCGGAGTTATTGACTTCGTCAACCGTGACGGGAGGATCGCCGGGATTGGCGGGGTTGAAAGCATGTTGCGGGTCATTCCCTTCCAGAGAAGTACCCGGAATCTCGCCGCTCCCGTAATGGTCTTGGCCGTTATACCAACTGTTGATGATGATCGGGTTCTTCACGTTGGTCATCGTGGAGTTGCTGAAGCTGACGTTTTGGACGATGCCGCCGTTGGGGATGCCGGCCTTGAGGCGAAAACCGTTGTCGGTCCCGTTAAAGGTACAATTGGTGACCGTCATGCCGTTCAGCCCCGAGTTGGTCTGCCCGCCGACGGAAATCCCATGCCCGGCGCCGATCACGCAATTTTTGATCGTGATATCGCTGCAGAAAGTGGGTCCCGCCTTGGCGACGATGTTGTCGTCGCCGTCGGCGATGTTGCAGTTCTCAATCAGGAAGTGGCTGCCGGAATAGTCGATCCCGTCCGCATTCGACAGATACCCCAGCGGGTCTTGGATCGTGACGCCGTCGATGGTGACGTTGGTGTCTTTCTCGGGCACCAGGTGTTCGTGCGATGAGTTTTCGATGGTGACGTTCCTCACCCACAAATTGGTGATATTCTGCAACGACAGCATGTTGTTGGAGGACGTCGAGGTAGCATGGTCGTCGAGAGTCCCGCCACCGCTGATCTCGATGTCGTGCGTCGTGCCGGAGGTGGTGATTAAGGTGCTCGAGGGCGTGCCATTCTGCAGCGTGGCGCCCGTGTCCACCTGGAGGTTGACGCTGCTGGCAAGGGTGAGCTGGTTGCACAGGTAGGCGCTGGCGGCCGTAGGGATTTCCACCGTTCCGCCACCATGGCTGGAAGCGTAGGTGATGAACGCGTTGATCACCGCCGCGTTGCTGGCGGCCGTTGCGCCGGTACTGGCCGTGAGTCCGCCGTCGATGCTCGCGTTCGACGCCGTCACGTTGTAGACCGTCGAGCCGATGGTCGGCAGCGTGGGATCGGCCATCGCCGCGCCGCAAATGGCCAGCGGCGGGGCAAGAAAAATCACCGGACTGAACGACACAGGCCGGACTTGCCGCAATCGCTCGCGGCCAAAGAACGAATTAGTCATGGGAAGCGCTCCACTCCGCAAATCGGCCGAGAGGCGGCCGAATACAAATTTTGTCCCCTTTTCATCGTATATGTACCGGGTCCAGCGGGCCGCGTCAATCTAATTCAAGATGGTCCAACTGACGTTCGCGGCAAGTTCGGTAATTTAGGGAAAATGGAGCTTCTGGCCCGGTGTGACCAAGTCAATCAGGAGGCGGATCCAAACGCAATGACAGACAGACAGCGTCTCACGCCGGCGGGGGCGGGCCGGCTTGGCTGCGGCGCTTGCGTGGACGGCGTAACGCCATCCCCGCCAGCGCGCCCAGCGCCAACACGCCGCTGGCCGGCTCGGGCACCGCGACTAAACTATCGCCGTAAAGATACTCGCTGTTGCCGTTCTGCGCCGTGATGTTCAACCCGGAAATGTTCAGGTTGGATACATAATAAATATCCGCCCCGTAAGCGGCGTTGAGAATATTCACGTTGCTGAACGTAACGGTGTCGATGTTGCGAGCCGGTTGATTGGTGGCATTGGCCGGAATGCTGTTCAGGCCGTAAATGAGCACGCAGGGATCGCCTCCGCCCGTGCCGTTGACGGTGATGTTGCTGTAGGAAATGTTGTCGAAGAACGGGTAGGCGGCGGTGTTATTGGTTTGGTCAACCGTCAGGGTGGGATCCCCTGGATTGGACACTTCATTGTAAGCGGATGGGGTAAGCTCCTGGCTGCCGTAATGGTCCTGGCCGTTATACCAACTGTTGATGATGATCGGTTGGATGACGTTGGTCATCGTGCAGTTGCTGAAACTGACGTTTTGCACGACCCCGCCGTTGGGGGTTCCCGCCTTGAGACGAAAACCGTTTTGCGTCCCGTTGAACGTGCAGTTGGTGACCGTCATGCCGTTCAGTCCCAGGTTGGTCTGCCCGCCGACTGAAATCCCGTGCCCGGCTCCGATCGTGCAATTCTTGATGGTGATATTGCTGCACGCCGTGGATCCCGGCTTGGCGACGATGTTGTCGTCGCCGTCGCTGACATTGCAGTTCTCGATCAGGAAATTGCTGCCGGAATAGTCGATCCCATCCGTATTCGACAGGTAGACTCCTCCCTTTTTGGAAAGCGTGTACGCGTCATTGATGTTGACGTTGTCAAGGGTGACGTTGGTGTCGGCCTCTGGCACCAGGTGCTCGTGCGACGCGTTTTCGATGGTGACGTTCCTCACCCACAAGTTGGTGATGTGCTGCAGCGATATCATGTTGTTGGAGGACGTCGTCGTGGCGTGGTTGTCGAGGATCCCGCCGCCGCTGATCTCGATGTCGTGCGTCGTGCCCGAGGTGGTGATAAACGTGCTTGTGGTAGCGCTGTTCTGCAGCGTGGCGCCCGTGTCCACCTGGAGGTTGACGTTGCTTTTGAGCGTGATCGCGGTGGTCAAATAGGCGCCGGCGGACGAGGGGATTTCCACCGTTCCGCCGCCGTTGGCCGAAGCGTAGGTGATGGCGGCATTGATCACCGCCGCGTTGGTCGAGGCCGATGCGCCGGTACCGATCGTGACTCCGTTGTCGATGTTCGAGTTGGACACCGTGAGGTTGTAGACCGTCGAGCCGATGGTCGGCAGCGTGGGGTCGGCCAGAGCGACGCCGCACGCAACAAATGGCGAGGCAAGAAATATCGCGGAACCAAGGGATAGAGACCGGACCTGCCGTGATCGCCCGCGGCGGGGGCACAAAATACGCATTACAAATCCTCCGCTCCAACAACCGGCCCCGACGCGGAACTGACGCAAATCAGGACAGCGTTGTCGCAAATTTACACCCAATTCCAGCCTGGATCAATACAATTGCCGTGGTGTCATAGGAATTGTTCCCATGGACGCGTAATTTGGTGAAACTGCAAGGGTTAGCTCAAGGCAGGCGGGTCGCATCGGCAGAAAATGCACAAGACTTGGCAAAGATGTCAAAACAATGCGAAATTCAGCTCAGGGCGGCGAGGTCGCTTCGACGGCGGGGAACGCAAAAGCTTCGAAGTAATCGGGCGGAGCCTGTTTAGGACCCAGGTGCACGTATTGCGACACGTGGGCGCTGGGCTTTCGGCCCAGTTGCCTGAGCCATTGCTCCTCGAGTCCAGGCCGCACGACGGTGCTGGCCACCACCAAGGGCCGCGATTGGCTCTGCCAGGCGCGATCGTGCTCCCCATCCCACGTGATCTGCGACTGGCGCTCGCGCAAATACCACTGAAAATTCGGCTGCGTGTCCCGCCGTGGCTCCAGCACGACGATCAGCGCCTGCGGCGTCGCCTGACGCAAGAAACCCCGCACCAGTTTTCTGGCCTGGGCGTCAGGCCATGTCTGATAGGGGTGAAAGCAATAGTAGCCGGCGAAGTAGCCGCCCAAGGCGAGCAGACCGCAGCAGAGAATCAACGCGCAAAGGCGTTTGCTCTGCTGCTGCTTGGGCAGATTCTCGATAAGCCAGGCGGCTCCCACGCCGATCAGCAGGACGATCGCCGGCGCCAGGTGCTGCTCGATGCGCGCGCTGTCGCCGTAGGGATAGCGCCGAAACACCGCGGCCACAAACGTCAGAGCAAACGGCGCCACAAGCAGCACGGCCCAATCGCCGCGGCGCGTCTTGATCCATTGCCTTAGTCCCACCAGAAAAACGAGAAAATTGATCGCGCTCAGTCCGTTCTTTGCCCCAAACGGATAGGCGAACATGTTTCCCGTGTGCACTTGCAGGAGCCACAAGAGCAGCCGTAGCGGATTGGCCGGCGGAAAGGCGTCCTTCCAATACTGCGTCATGTTCGCCTGGTTGAGCTGGTACTGTCCCGCCGTGGTCAGTTTCATCAAAGCCGCGAAGCATCCGACCAGAACGACGCCGTACAGCACGGTCAAAATCACCGTTGCCGGCCGAGCGCGGCCCACAGATGCCAACAGCGCCAGCGCGATTCCGCCGGCAATGAACACGGCTGGGAAAGACAGGCTCAGCGCCATCGGCACGATGGCGATCAGCAGCGCCAGCCATCGACGCCGGTTGGTCAGAAGAAAGAGCGTTGCCGGGACCAGCAGGATCAGACTGGCGAAAAAATCGTAACCGTAAGGCTTGAGTTCGACGGCGTAGCGGATGGAATAATTCGACACCGCCATGACGCCGACGGCGATGGCCGCGGCCGCCGGCGTCGCCAGGAGCCGCGCCCAATACGCGAACAGCACAAACCCGCCGACGCCGGCCAGCATCGGCAACAGGCGCATCGCGTATTCCGACATCCCCAGCGCGCCATACGCCGCGCGCTGCGAAAACAAAAACCCCAAAGGCGCCACCTGGGCGTAATCCAGGGGCTTGAGCAAATCCCCGTAAGAGCGATTGAGGATGTTCAGGCCGACAAAGGCCTCATCGCCCCACAGCGGCATATCCACCAGGTAGCGCAGCAGGCGCAGACCGATGCCAATGCAAACAAAGGCGATGAACCATTTTTGTGCTGACGAAGTGGAGGGCGGCGAAAGCGGCGCTGCATCCGACACGGCGGGAAGGATAAGCGGCCGCCGAGCCCCAAGGCAAGCAATCCCGCGCTACTTGGTCACGCCCAGATCGGCTGTGGTGAACAGAGATTCGAAAACATACCCGGCCGATTCGATGTTGGCGCGGGCGCCTTCTTGGCGGTCGATCACGGCGATGATGCGGTCGATCCTCGCGCCGGCGTCTTTGAGCGTCTTGGCCGCCTCCAACACCTGCCCGCCCGTGGTCAGAACGTCTTCGACGATGACCACCGTCTCGCCCGGATTCAAAATGCCCTCAATCAGCGTGGCTGTGCCGTAATCTTTTTTCTGATTGCGCACGATCACGAACGGCTTGCCGCAGGCCAATGACGTGGCCGCCGCCAGCGCCACCGCGCCAAGCTCGGCGCCGGCGATGCGATCCACCCGCGGCGAAACCTTGGCGGCAAATAGTTTGCCCAACTCCGCCAGGACCTCCGGCTGCGTCTCGAAGCGGTACTTGTCCAGGTAATAATTGCTCTTGCGCCCGCTGCGAAGCGTGAACTCGCCGCGAAGAAGTGAAACCTCCGCGATCCGCTGGGCCAGTTGCTCCCGGGTCATGGCGACACTATCGGATCGCCATCCCCGCCCGTCAAATCACGATCGCCTCACCACCCCGAAATCGGCGTGACCGGCCCGCCCCAGAGAATGCTGCTGCAGCCCCACCCGTAACCCGGATATCCGTACCACTGGTAGCACACCCATGGCGTCGGATGATAGTTGTAACGATCCGCCTCGTTTTGGAACTGCGGCTTGACCGCCAAGGTCGCGACCAGGTTGCCGTCAAAATACCGCGACGGCCCCGGAATGGTCGGGCCGTAAAGTACAATCGTTGGCGGAGGGCCTGCGCTTGCCGATTGGCGCGTCGTCGGCCCACTGGCCCAAGCGGTTGATGCCAACATCGTCCCCACGCAAAGGATCGTAAGAAATGCGCGCCTCATCCTGCAATTATACCCGATATTCTTCTGGCTGATTCCAAATCGCCCGGCCGATTCTAAGGACGATTGACAACGGAGCGGCGTACTATATGCAAAAGGTCATCATGTACGGACAGTTCTACAACAACGTCAAGACCGTCTTGCTGATGGGCCTATTGACCGCCCTGATCCTGATGGGCGGCGATCTGATCGGCGGACGCCAGGGCCTGGTCGTCGCCTTGGTCCTGGCCGGCATCATGAATTTCTTCGGCTTCTTCTTCAGCGAGCAGATCGCCCTGGCCTCCGCCGGCGCCGAAGAAGTCGGCCCGGATCATCCGCTCTACGGCATCGTGGCCCGGCTGGCCCAGCGCGCCGGTCTGCCCATGCCGCGCGTTTACGTCTCGCCCCAGCCAGCGCCCAACGCCTTTGCCACCGGCCGCGGACCGCGCCACGCCGCCGTCTGCGCCACCCAGGGCCTGCTGGACATGCTCGACGAGAATGAAATCTCCGGCGTGCTCGGCCACGAGCTGGCCCACGTGCTGCATCGCGACATCCTGATCCAATCCGTCGCCGCGACCATTGCCGGCGCCATTGGCTACCTGGGCTACATGTTCATGTGGGGCGGCGGCTGGGGCGGCGGCCGCCGCGGCCGCGATCAGGGAAACGTGCTGATGGCATTGCTGTTTATGCTCCTGGGTCCGCTGGCCGCGGGATTGATCCAGGCCGCCCTCAGCCGGTCGCGCGAGTTCAACGCCGACAGCGGCGGCGCCCAAATCTGCGGCAATCCCATGTGGCTCGCCACCGCCCTGGAAAAAATCCACTATGCCAATCAGCGCATTCCCATGGACGTGAACCCCGCATTCAACAGCATGTACATCGCCGAGCCGCTCAACGCCATCGGCGCCGTGGGCGGACTTTTCCAAACCCATCCGCCCCTGGAAGCGCGCCTGATGAACCTCATCGGCCGCCCCAGCACCGGCCAATTCCTGCACGCGGCGTGACGCTGTGGGCAATCAGCAGTCATTTGAGGGATCCCTGTCGGCTGCATGCGAACGACTTGACACAGACCGTCTTGATGACTATACGTAGCACTTGGATCGGATTCAAAATGACGGATTGTCAACTAATTTGCGCTGATTGTTGCGAGGTCTTGCGGGGATGGTCGGAGAATACCGTAGATCTCACCATCACATCTCCACCCTACAACATCGGCAAGGAATACGAGAAGCCGCTTGTTTTGTCCGAGTACCTGAACTGGTGTGAGGCGTGGTTGGCTGAGATATTTCGTGTTACCAAGCCGGGTGGAGCCTTGTGGTTGAACCTCGGTTACATCGAAGTTTCCAAAAAGGGTCGCGCGGTCCCGTTGACTTACCTGCTTTGGGACAAATCTCCGTTCTATTTTCTTCAGGAAATTGTTTGGCATTATGGTGCCGGTGTGGCGGCACGGCGGGGTTTTTCGCCACGCAATGAAAAGTGGCTTTGGCTCGTCAAAGATCCCTCAAACTACGTTTTTAACTTGGATGCGGTTCGCGATCCGAATGTGAAATATCCAAATCAAAAGAAGAACGGAAAGTTGAAATGCAATCCGTTGGGAAAGAATCCTGGCGACGTTTGGATTATTCCCAAGGTGACATCCGGATCCGGGCGCGCATCTTGGGAACGCACACGCCACCCGGCGCAATTTCCGTTGGCAGTCGTGACTCGGATTATTAGAGCCTGCAGCCATGAGGGCGATCTCATTTTGGATCCCTTTGCGGGATCTGGGTCGACGTTAGTCGCCAGCATCATGGCTAAGAGAAGATCGATCGGGTTGGAAGTGCGTGCAGACTATTGCGCGATCGCGGAACGTCGCATTCGTGCGGCGCGGGAGCGCCACGTTGAACTTGCCCTATTTGCGTGATTGATCGTAGATTATTCGGAGTTTGTAGGCCTTGGCTTCCTTGGTCAGCCGCGCCTGTTGTCCCGATGGAGCTCGCTGGCCAATCCAGTCTGTCGAACTGAGCCAGCCAAAACGAACCAGACGGATCTCCGGCCGTGCCGACGTTTCATGTGCAAACTTCTCAAAGTTCACGGCAAGGAAGAATGAACCTCTTCGCTTGCGAGCTAGCGGGCTGATATGGGCGTAGCTGCGATTTCCGAAGATACCCCTGGCAGAACTTGACGTCTTAATCTCGAAGGACCACCCATCTTGAAGCCGGTGGACCACATCGCATTCTCCTGGTCCGCCACGTTGCCATTGCCCGGGGTAGGTTGCCGCAAGATTCAACGGGATGAGCTCATGCAACAAGAATCCCAGAATTTGAGGTTCGGGCCACACCTCTCGACCAATTTGAAATCCCTTGGCTCCAATTCTGCTGTGAAAGATGTCTTCCCAGGACGCCAGAACGGTCTCCACCAGTTTGGGCATCTGGAGCGGGAATTTGGCCAGGAGAATCTCCGTCGTCGCCGGCCACTTCGAGGGATCTCGTGGATACGGGTCTTTCATCGTCACAACCGGGCTCGTTCGAGCAGTTCATGAGGCGTGAGTTGCAGGGCGTGACATAGTGTCAGCAAGGATCCCAGCGTCAAATTGCGTTCCCCGCGTTCGACTCCTCCGACGTACGTGCGATGCAAACCGCTTAGGTGTCCCAAATCATCCTGGGATAGGCCGATATCCTCGCGACGGAGGCGGATTGCTTGGCCGAGAATCAATAACGAGTGCTGGACATCGTTGGTTCTCCGTCGCGACATACCTGCTATTCTGAGGCATCCCCATGGCAAAGGCGACAGCCTATAAGTAGCAAAGGCGCCCAAGCGCGCCTGCCGCTGAAATCGATCGAGCCGTTGGAGTAATGCCATGCATCGCGTGCTGTCTGTCAAAGCGAAGCCGGACTGGAACTTGGAGATCGTCTTCTCCGACGGGACGCGGGGGACCGTCTCGATCAAGGATCGTCTGTTCGGACCCGTCTTCGAGCCCCTGAAGGATCCGAGCGTCTTTGCGCAGGTGCGCGTGGATGAATTTGGCGCGGTCTGCTGGCCGAATGGCGCAGACCTGGCCCCCGACGCGCTGTACGAGAAGATCACGTCAAGGACGCAAGTCGCGTAAGGGGGGCGCCCCGACTTGCCACGCCCCAATCGCACGCTAAGTTAGGCGGTGGAATGGATTCTTCACACCACACGGCACGGACGCGGCGGATCGGACGCATCTTCTTTGCTTTGCTTCTGCTGCTGGGCCCGGCTGCCGCCCGCGCCGACCTGGCGGGAGAGATCGCGCCGGTTCTTGAAGACAAATTACTGGCCCGCGCGGATGTGGCCATCGAGATCGTGCGCCTGGGCAACGGGCCTGGCGAGGTCAGCCGGCTGTATCAGATGAATGCCACGTCGCCGATGGTGCCGGCGAGCAATCTCAAAGTCGTCACCACCTCGGCGGCCATGGAAATGCTCGGGCCGGATTTTCACTTCCGCACGCTGCTTCTCCTTCACGAGGGCAACCTGGTGTTGATCGGCGACGGCGATCCGACTCTGGGGGATGCGGAGCTGCTCAAGAAAGTCGGCTGGGATGTCAACACCGTCTTCAAAACGTGGGCCGACGGGCTGCTCAAGCGGAACCTGCGGAGCGTGCACGATCTGCTGGTGGATGACAGCGTGTTCGACCAGGAATTTTTGCATCCGAATTGGCCGGCGGATCAGACGCAGAAGCGCTACGTGGCGGAGATCGCGGGATTGAATCTCAACGCCAATTGCATCGACGTGTACGTTCGGCCGATCGCCCGCGGCAGAACGGTCGAGTTCACCACCGATCCGGTCACGGCGTTTGTGACCATCAAGAACACCTGCGTCGGCGGCGGGGACAACGCGGTGTGGCTGTCGCGCCAGCCGGGGGGCAACGAGCTGATCCTGCGCGGCACGGCCCGCGCGGCCAATGACGTGCCGATCTCCGTCACCGTGCACGATCCGCCGATGTACGCCGGCACGGTGTTGGCCGAAACGTTCAAAAACGCCGGCATCGCCATGACCGGCGCCGTCGTGCGCGACCGCACGGCCCGGGCCGCCTATGCCAAGGACCCCAACGGCTGGGCGCTCTTGGCGGTGCACGAAACGCCCCTGGCGGAAGTGATCGCGCGGGCCAACAAGGACAGCATGAACCTGTATGCCGAGTGCCTCTGCAAGCGCCTGGGTTTTGCCGCCGGCGGGGCCGGAACCTGGGAAGCGGGCACGGCCCAGATGGGCCGATTCCTGGAGTCGCTGCATTTGCCGCCCAAGGAATATCACCTGGATGACGGCTGCGGATTGTCCAAAGAGAACGCCGTCAGCGCCCACGTGATGGTGAGCGTGCTGACGCACGATTTTTTCAGTCCGCAGGCGAAGGTGTGGCTCGGTTGTCTGGCCGTTGCGGGGGAGGAGGGGACGCTGGCCGAGCGTTTCCGCGGCACGGACCTGCGCGGCCGCGTGATCGCCAAGAGCGGCTTCGTCAACGGCGTGAGCTGCCTGAGCGGCTATCTGCACGCCAAGGATGATCGCTGGTATTGCTTCAGCATCATGTTCAACGGCATTCCCGAGGGGACCAACAGCGGGGCCAAGGTATTGCAGGAGCGGATCGTGCACGCCGTGGACCGCTGGTCCGCCCAGAATTGACGCTGGGAATCGCCGGGAATATCCTGCGATGGTTGGCGCCGCCGCGGCAAACGCGGCGGGCGTGAGTTCCTGTAGCTCAATTGGACAGAGCGTCGGCCTCCGGAGCCGAAGGTTGCGGGTTCGACTCCCGCCGGGAACGTTGCATCGTTGCGCTCGCTCGCACATGACAAACGTCAAGGAGTTGGAGTGGATTGCTCGATTCCTTGACAATGGAAGTAGTCACCTTTAACGTGATTTTTGAATTGCCGGGAAGCGGCAATGTCGGATCGTCCGGCGGTGATTCATACACGGGAAAGCGATTTCCCGTGTTGAATCCTCGGGAAACTGAGAAAGAAAGAAATGGCGTTGCCTTATCGCCTGCGTTGCGGCGCTTCCGGCTGTCGCATCAAGAAGTGCCATGAGCGCCTGCCAAGCGCATTGGTGTTGGCGGCGTTGGGAATCCTTGGCCTGTGCGCGTTGGCGCGAGGGGACGGTCCGAGCTTGCGCAGTTCGGCGGTTTCCTCCGACGCGGAGCAGGACGCCAAGGGTCCGCTGCTGGGGATTTCACGGGTGGAGGTTCGATACGTTGCCGGGGCGGCGGTGCGAAGCGATCTTTTGCCGCCGATCGACGAAGTGGCCCAGACAACGATCGAGTTGGGCACCATCGCGCGGGGCGGCGGGACCGTGTACGTCAAGGCCATAGGCCGGACGGACCTGCCCGAAAGCGCGATCACCCAAACGAAACTGAGTGGCCTGGCCGAGTTGCCGGGGCATCGGTTCGCGGCCAGCGCGGTCCGGAGCATTTCCGAGCAGATTACATCGTTTATGACCTCCCGCGGCTTTGCCGGGGTCTGGGTCGAACCGGATGCGGGAGATGTCAAGATGGCGGAGGCCGCGGCGGCAACCGCGGGCCACGCGCCGGTGGTTCTCCATTTCGACGTTCATGTCGCCGTCGTACGGCAAGTACGCACGATAGAAGTGGGCGATCACGTCCCGCCCACGGACGACCAAGGGAACGGCAAGATCAACAACCAGGCCGACCAACGCATCATCGAGCATTCCCCGTTGGAACTTGGCGGCCAGGATCTGTTGCGCAAAGGGGAGGTGGACGATTACGTGCAATGGTTGAATCGACAGCCGGGCCGACGGGTGGATGCCGCGGTCAATTCCGCCGAGGGACCGGACTCGGTGTCGCTGGACTATTTGATCACGCGCAGCAGGCCGTGGCAGATCTATACCCAGGTTTCCAACACCGGAACGCGCCAAACCAACCAGTGGCTGGAGAGGTTCGGCTTCATCAACAACCAGTTGACGGGGCACGACGACACTCTGAGCATCGACTATTCGACGGCGGCGTTCAACAACGAGAATTCGATCAACGTGTCTTATGACAAGCCGATGTTCGATCTGCCTCGCACCCGGGGCCGAGTTTACGCGGGCTATCAGTCGTTCGACTCATCCGACCTTGGCGACTCGCTGATTCACTTTACGGGCGACACGGTCCTGCTCGGCGGCGAGGTCATTCAAAACGTTTACCAGCATCACGCGTTTTTCCTGGACGTGGTGGCCGGCGTCCGCTTCGAGGGCATTCATGTCAACAATTCGACCAGCGAAATCGGGGGAAGAGGCAATTTCCTGTTGCCGTATGTGGGGCTGCACCTCGAGCGGACCGCGCAGTGCACTTCGATGTCGGGTGACCTGACGTTGCTGGGGAGTTTGACGGACAGCAGCCAGGCGACGCGTGACGCCCTGGGGCGGATGGACTCCGGCCAGAACGCGGTGATTCTCCAGGGGAACTACGGCCTATCGGTCTTTCTTGAGCCGCTGTTGGACCCACACGGTTTTGAGGCGGGGCGGAGCACGTTGGCCAACGAATTGGCGTTTTCCGTGAAGGGGCAGTACACGTTCCAGCGTTTGATCGCGGAAGAGGAATACGTCGCCGGCGGGCTGTATACGGTGCGCGGGTATCCGGAATCGATCACGGCGGGAGATTCGGCGGCCATCGGCTCCGTGGAATACCGCTTTCACTTGCCGCGTATATTTACCGTCCAGCCGCAGCCGGACCATTTGCTCGGCCAGCCGTTCCGCTGGGCGCCGCAAGAGACCTACGGACGGCCGGACTGGGACTGCATATTCCGAGCATTCCTGGACGCGGGCCAGGTGTATAACAGCCGTAGGGAATCGTTCGAGACCAACGCCACGCTCATCGGGGCCGGCGTGGGCGTCGATCTGCAATTTAGGGACAACGTGGACCTTCGCGCGGACGTGGGCAGGGCGTTTAATTCGGTGACGGATGCTCAGACCGGCGATACGCTGGTCGGCCGCGGAAGCAGCCACGTGAGTGTCGTGCTCACTTTGAAGTATTGAGCCGCCGGCGCTGAGTTGGGAGGTGGCGAATCATGGCCGCTGAATTGCGTGAAGTTGGGAGCAAGCCGCGTCATCGGCGCCGGGTGACGGCCTTGATGCTGATTTCGTCGGCAGTTTTGGCGGGGGCGCGAGCGGCGCTGGGCGGGAATTTGCAGGTCGATCACGTGGTGAGCGGATCGGCGCAGTTCACCCAATCCGGGACGAGCACGATCATCCACGCGGCCAACCGCACGATCATCGACTACACCCAATTCAACGTCGCAGCCGGGACGTCGGTGCGATTCGTTCAACCGGGTTCAGAAAGTTGGGTGCTGAATCGCATCATCAAGGCCTCGCCGTCGCACATCGACGGGACGCTGACGGCCAACGGAACCGTTTATCTGGTGAATCCGGCGGGCGTCATGTTCGGCGCCAACTCGATCATCAATGTTGGCCAGCTTTATGCCGCCGCGGCGCATCTGTCGGATCAGGACGCCCTGGCCGGCATCAACCACTTCACGGCCAGCCAGGGATCGGTCGTCAACCAGGGCAAGATCACGGCGGCCGATGTATATCTGGTCGGCCTGCACGTCGTCAACGGGGGCTCCATCATCGCCGGTTCAGGTACGGTGGCGATGGTCGCGGACGATGACGTTTACCTGGGGGACCGGGGGGGCGGGCTCATGGTGAAAGTGGACGCGGGGGCGAATTCCGCGGCCTCTGGCGGCGTGGGCGTCCAGAACGGCGGCAACGTCGCGGCACAGGCGGTCGACATGTCCGCCGGGGATCTATATTCCATCGCGATTCGCCATACCGGTCAGACCAAGGCCGCCAGTATCACCCTCGACGGCGAGGGGACCGTGCAAGTGTCGGGAACGCTCGACGCGTCAAACCCGGGCGGCAAGGGCGGGACCGTGCGGGTGCTGGGCGGGCGGGTGGCGCTAAGCGACGCGACGATCGATGCCTCCGGCAGCTCCGGCGGCGGGACGGTGTGGGTGGGCGGCGGCCCGCACGGGTCTGGAACGGATTCAACCGCCTCGATCACCCTCGTGGACAACAAGTCGAGCATCCATGCTGACGCCCTGGCCGGCGGCGATGGCGGGACGGTGGTCGTCTGGTCGGACGCGCAAACGGTATTCGACGGCGCCATCTCCGTTCGCGGCGGAGCGGCATGGGGCAACGGGGGTTGGTCGGAAGTCTCCAGCGCCCAAGCGCTGGCGTTCGCCGGCGCCGTGGATGCGGCCGCTCCTCACGGAAAACTGGGAACGTTGCTGCTGGACCCGCACACCATCACCATCGCCAGCGGCGGCACCGCCGCGCTGGGCGACGTCAGCAGCTTCAGCAACACGGCCGATGAAACCATCGACGCCTCCGCGATCAACAGCGCCAGCGCCAACGTCGTTCTTCAGGCCAACACCGACATCGACATCAACCAGTCGATCAACCTCTCCACGTCCGGCGTGTCGCTGACCATGCAGGCGGGGCGGAGCATCGTCTTCGCATCGGGCAGGAGCATCACCACCACCGACGGAGATGTGACGCTCAGCGCCAACGACAACACGGCCACCGCCGCCAATCGCGACAGCGGCGCCGCGGTAATTTCGATGGACGGCTCGAACAGCATCAACGCCGGCAGCGGACAGATCACGCTGAGCGTCGGCACGCTGGGCAGTTCCGGATCGCTGACGGCGGCGAATTTGACGACCACCGGCAGCGTGCAACTGAGCAATTCCGCCGGGGACGTGGACATCGTCGGCCCGGTCAACGGCGGGCCGTTCACCAGCACTGGGGTGAATTTCGACAACATCGGCGGGGCGATCACATCCTCCGCCGATATGACCATCAACCACAGCGGCGTCGTGACGATCGGCGCGGCGCTCCATGCGGGCAGCGGCGGTGTGGCGATTTCCAGCACAAGCAGCCACAAAATCGTCTTGGCGGTCTCATCCAGTTCGGCCAGCCCCGCGGTCAGCACCAGCGGCTATCAGACCTACAGCGATCCGGTGACGCTTGCCGCGGACACGGCCCTGACCGACAGCGGCGGCGGCGACATCACCTTCAATTCGACCGTGGACGGGGCCTTCGCTCTGACGGTGAATACGGGCGGGAACGCGGTGTTCGGCGGTTTGGTCGGGGGCACGACGCCGTTGACGAGTTTGACGATCAACGATCCGGCGTCGGGCATCAGCGGCGGACGAGTCCAGTTCAACGCCGCGGGGACAACGGCCAGTCCGTCCGTGGTGACCACCGCCGGACAGACCTACAACAACGCGATCATGCTGGGCGCCAATACGACTCTGGCCGACACCGGCGGCGGCCCCATCACGTTCAAATCAACCGTCGACGGCGCTTTTGCCTTGACCGTGAATACCGCCGGGGCAACGACGTTTGTCGACGATGTGGGACAAAACGTCCAGCTCACCACCCTGACCATCGATGATCCCGCCTCGGGCATCGTCGGCGGGCCGGTGCAATGCAACTTTGCGGGGATCGCCACCCATCCGACCATATTGACCACTGCGGGACAGACCTACAACACTCCGATCGTCCTGAATAACGAGACCGCCTTCGACGACGTCGGCGGCGGCGCCATTACCTTCAATTCAACCATCAACGGCGGCTTCGCACTGTCGATCAACACGACGGGATCCATAACCTTCGCAGCCTTGTTAGGGGGCACGACTCCCCTGGCCAGCGTGATGACCGATGAACCGGCCACGCTCATCAATGGCGGCACCCTCGAAATGAAAGCGGCGGGGACAAGCATCGCTCCTTCGGTGCTAAGCACCGGTGTACAGACCTACAACACCGACGTGACTCTGGGCGCCAATACCGTTTTTACCTCCACCAGCGCGGGCGCCATCACATTCAATGCGACGATCGACGGCTCCTTTGCTCTGACCGTCGACACCGCTGGGCCAACGGCATTCGCCGGTTTGGTGGGCAGTTCCACGGCGCTGACGGCCCTGACCATCAACGATCCGGCGTCCGGCATCAGCGGCGGCACAACGCAATTCACGGCGACCGGTTCGTCGTCCACCCCGTCGGTGACGACGACCGGCAGTCAAACGTACAACAATGCGGTCGTGCTCGGCGCGGACACCCAATTGACGGCCAACGACGGTGGGAGCGTGACGTTCTATTCGACGGTGAACGGCGATGGCAACGGGCCCTGGAACCTCACTATCGACACCTCGTCCACCGCAAGCAACGCGGGCAATATCCAGTTCGGAAATGGCGGGGCCGCTGTTGTGGGCGGCGTCAACGCCCTGGCCAGTCTCACCACCACCGCCGACAGCAGCTCGGCCAAAGCAGGCGAGACGATCTTCGATATTTCCGGCAGCGGTCCCGGCCAGCCGGCCGTGCAGACCGCAGGCAACCAGACGTACTTCAATGCTGTTGTGCTCAAGGCCGACACGCAATTGACGACCACGGCCGGCGGAACCGTCGGCTTTGCCGGGACGGTGGACGGCGACGGCAACGGTCCGTGGAACCTGTGGGTCGACACGTCATTTAGCGGCGGCCCGGGGAACATCATCTTCGGAAATACCACCGCGGCCTATGTCGGTTCGGTGCACCCATTGCGAAGCGTGACCACCACGGCGACCGGCACATCGGCCGACGGCACCACGTATTTCGCCATGAGCGACACCAACTCTCCCGCCATGACGACGACGCTGGCGCAGACGTACAACAACCCCGTGAGCTTCGCGGACGCTACGCAGTTGGTCGCCACGGGCAATGCGACGGGCCCGGGCTCGGTCACGTTCAACTCGACCGTGGACGGCGACGGCGTGGACGTCAGCATCGACGCTTCCTACACTTTTGCCGGCACCGGCGCACTGACCAATGCTTCGGGCGGCAACATTACGTTCGGCAGCGGGGGTGCGGACTATGTCGGCTCCACGACCGCATTGGCCACATTAACGACCACGTCCACTCCCAAGGGCAGCGGTTCGCAAGGAAAGACCATTTTGGACATCGTTGGGACCGCAAGTCCCAGCGTAAAAACGACGGGAAATCTGACCTTCGACACTCCGGTCGTGCTGAAGACGGACACCGTTTTCCAAAGCACCGGTGGCTACATCGATCTGGCTGGCGCAACCTCCGGGTTATTCGCTCTGACCCTCGACACCAGTTCCGGCAGCGGCAGCGTGTTCTTCGGCGGACCCACCAGGGTGAATACACTCACCGTGACCAGCGGCACCAGTATCTTTGCCTCCGATATTACGACGACAGGATTACTCTCGTTGCAGCCCAACAGCGGGGTGACTCTGGGGAGCTTAGGGGCCGGCGACTATGAGCCAACCGGCGTGATCGTTTTGGGAGGCAATCTGACGTCGACGGCGGGCGTGATCGATCTGGCGCTGGCGGGCCGGCAATCGGTGCCCGTCGTCGCCACGATCGCGGACAACCCCCAGGGCGGAAACAGCGTGACGATCCAGGCGAAGGGATTGACCGTCGGCCATGAGGAAAAGATCACGGTTTTGGGAAACCTGAGCATCAACGTCGGTTCCGGAACGGCGACGCTGGGGGACATCAACACCGGCGGGAATCTGACCGTGACAGCCGGGACGGTCGTATTTCTACTCCGGCCCAGCGGTCAATTGCTGACGGCGTCGGGCGCCCTGAACAGCGAGCTGGTTTCCTCCCCGGGGAATCCGCCGGAGGGTGTCGACGTTGTTACGTTGGGTTCCAACATGACGTTCGACACCAGCCGCATCACCGTGCAAGGCACGGGATCGAATCCGCGCTTTGCGACCCTCTTCGGGACGGGCACGGTGCCCGGCTACACGGTGTCGCTGTATGCGCCGGCGTTTGGCACGACGCTGGTCACCTCCGACTTCACGCCTCTGGACCTGGAAGCGAAGTCGTACATTCCCCAGCCGCTGGAAATATCGCTGCCACAGCCACAGCCGCCCGTAGCGGGCGCGACCCATCTGTATGCACCGGGCGGCGCGGTCAGCCTCAGCAACGCCTTTGACCTGTTGCAGGGAAGGTCGGGAGAAATCACCGGCCTGTCTAAGGCCACTACAGCAACTATCACTGAGGAATTGCAGTCCATGTTCTGCCAAGTGGTCGACATCGACGCCAATGGGCGGCCGACTTATTCCAACGTCATCGATCCTCAGAAGACCGAGTTGATCCGGCAAGACTTTAGTCAGGCACTGGACGCCTATCGCGCGGCCGGCCACGGTGAGTTAGTTGACCCGGAGTCGTTCGAGTACTTCCTGGAAACTTCGACCGATCGCGGGGCGGTACGGACATTGAATCGACTCAAGCAGTTGAGGAACGTGCTGCGGATGGTGGCGGATTCAGACCTTTCCGTCGATGTCCGGGATCGTATCGAGGATGAGTTGCTGCAACCGGTGCGGCCGAACGAACTGGATTACGATGACTTGGTTCAGATCATCTCGAACATCGGCAGACCGAGAAAACCCTATTTGCGGCCCAGATGATGGCCGCCCCCCCGGCGCGCCGGGGCTCTACTGTTCTACTGATCCACCGCTCTACTTTCTCGCGCAGCGCGGCCCCTTCCGGCTTCCTGGTAGGCACCTCATGCTTCGCGTTGACTGAGTTTTTGCCAGCGCAGGTATTGCACTATCTTCCAGCCCAGGATGACCGCGACAATGAAACCGAGGATAACCCAGGCGAGATTGCCCAAGATCTCTGCAATAGCTTGAACGCGATCGCTGAAGATGTAGCCCAACATCACGTACAAGACCACCCAGAGCACTTCGCCCAGCACGTCCCAGAGGATGAAACGACGCCAGGGATAGTCAGCGATCCCGCTCGTCACATTGAGCCACGGCGCCAGCGTCGTCACCAACCAGCGACTGAAGAAAATGCCCAGCCCGCCCCATCGCTTGGCGAGTGTTTCTGCTTTCTGGATTTTGGCTTCACAGCCTACTTTACGGCTGATCCGTGCGACCCAACGACGACCGCCCCAGCGAGCCAAACTATACCCGATTTGATCGCCCAACACGGCGGCCGTGCTCGCCACGATGATCACTCGCCACAGCTTCATCTCGCCCTGTTCGACAAATGAACCGGCCGCTACGAGCATCAAGTTGACCGGCAACGGGGCGCCGATGGCGGCGATCACGTTCACGCCGAAAAGCGCCGGCAAACCATAGACCAACAGCGCCGCCAGGACTTGATCCGCGAGATTCATGGCGACGCCCCTTGAGCGGGGCTTTGATCGGACGGCGGTGGGGGCGGCGGATACGGCGGACGCGCGTGAATGATCGTGTTTTGCAGGATCGCTCTGATTTCGTCCATCGAACGATGCTGCACTTCAGCAATTTCGCGCAACGGTCGCTTGTCCGGCGGCTTGTGAGGGAGGCCCAATGCCAGATACAACACATGCGGCGGAACGCGATACGAATGCGCGATGTAGCCGACATTCATCCATCCACGAATCGGTTCGTCACGGTGAGCCCGCCAGTAGATCACATCGCGTGCCATATGCACGGCCTTGTACGCGGTGAATCCAGCGGTAAGCAGAAACACCGCCAAGACCAGCCACTGTTGCCAGCGAAAAGCTTTCACGCGGCTGATGATCTTTGATCTCATAAATAAGTCTTGAAACCAGGGCCTCACTTGGACCAGGGGGACTCATGACGTTTCTAATCCCAAGCCAGCGATTCGATGGGGTCGAGTTGTGCGGCCTTTTCGGGCCGGAAGATACTCCACATCCCAGCGCCAAAGCATGCCTTCGTCCGATTCGATTGACCCTCGGACGGCTAGATAGACCAGCGTGGCCACGAGCGCGACACAGCCGACAAAGAGAATCGGGCTGACCTCATCGCTGGATGAGGTTGACGTCGACAGCGAGATTGACGTTTCCTCGACCCCACTGACGGCATCAATCGCCGCTAGTCGACGCAAACCACTAGCCAAAATAATCGCGATGGCGACCATCGCCAGGCACGATGCGACCCGCCGCACCCGCTGTCGGGCATGATCGCCAGCGGGCAAGCGAACGCGCGCTTTGTCGTTCGCCATCACGATGACACGCCGTGCCAAATTCATATCTTCCGCGGGTTCCGGTCGTTGAGCCATCGCCGAGCGGATCAGCGCATCCAGTTCAGCATCATCACGCGCTCGTGATTCGTTCATGGTTGCACCTCCGCTTGAATCAACCGCTTCCGCAGCTCCGCTCTTGCTCGGAACATCAATGTCTTCACCGTCCCAAGTGGACAGTCAAGCGCTTCGGCCACGTCCGCAATGGCCATCCCTCTGCGATAGTGTAGCTCCACCGCCATCGCGCTGCGTGGATCGAGCGACGCGACCGTCGCCCAGATCGTTTTGTTCAACTCGCTTTCTTCCAGGATCGACTCCGCCGACGCAGCATGACGCTCAGGATGAACATCCTCCTTCCATGGTGCGGTTTTCGTCTTTGCCAGCCGTGTTCGAAAGCGATTGAGCGTCCGACAAGCGATCTGATAGGCCCAAGTCGTAACGGCCGATCGCCCTTCGAATGAGGGCAGCGCTTCGTAGACCGCCAGAAAAGTTTCCGCGGATGCATCATCCAGGTCTGGGCCGCGAAGTCCCAGCGACTGTCCCAGTCCCAGGACTATTCTCTGCGTCCGCTTCACGAGCCACGTAAACGCCTGTTCCTCCTGGGCGCGCAGACGATCGAGTGTCGGCACCGCATCGTCTGATAGCGCCTCTGCACGCATGGGCAAACCGTAAGTGGGCTCTCGAACGCGTAGGGTTTCACAAAATCATTTTTGAAAAAAGATGAAACCCCGGCGATCGTACCCTCCACTCACGCAGCGGACCAAACAAAGGAAATGAACGTGGCCCCACATATCGTAAACTTTCTTCTGGGTTCATTCGGAATTGTAGCAGCCCTACTGCTGATCGGCGGATCAATTGCCTTGAGTTGGCAGAAAAACCGTCAGCGATACGAACTGATGCGACGCGCGCTGGAGAGCGGCGCACCGCTGCCCAAGGGCCCGCCGCTGTGGCTGGCGTCCCGTCGGCAGGCCCTGTCCATCCTCGCCCTGGGCATGGGGTTGCTCGTTTCCGGTTCCGGCGCGTGGTGGCTTGGGTCGGGCGTTGCTTTCCCGACGGCAAGCGTTTCCACCGCCGTCGCCCCGACCCCCGAACCCGCGCCGCCGCTGCTCGCAGAGCACGGCGACCGTCGGCCGCCTCATCCACCGGCGCCCAACCCGGAATTGGAGCGATACCACAGCGCCCGGGAACGGTTGGCCGTTGGCCAGACGGCGGTCGGCTGCGGAGTCATCCTCGCCATTCTCGGAATCATTCGCCTCGGATTCACCGCCACCGAACGGCGTTTCGCTGAATGAGGAAGGGCGACATCACCCCATTGTTGACATAAGGGGCAGGGGGGGACCTCACGGCGATGTTTGTCGCCGCACCCAGCGCTGCACGGACTCGTACGCCGTGCGCATATCCGCAAAATCCTTCGTGAAAAAGCCGTGCTTAACCGAGTTTTGGCTGCAAACACACTTCCCCAGAATCGTCTTGGGGCCGGTGCTCTTCTGCCACGGCCTGTTCCGGCGGATGTGCCGGCGCAGGGAGGCCAGGCCCTGCGGCGAGAGTCGGTAAACCCGGCGCCGCCGCCCCCGCGGATACAGTCGCTTCAATACGCTGGACATGATTCTCCTTGAGCCGCCGTTTCGATGCGCCACTTAGCCGAGGACTTTTCTTCTTGCCGCGACCCGCGCCTTGCACGACTTGGTGCTGGGCGATGTTGGCTTGTCGCACGGCAACGAAACGCCTGCCGTGCGGATGGCGATACAAGATCAGCGTCTCGATCAGCCGACGCGAGGCGTTCAGCGTCTTGTTGGCCAGCTCATGGAATAGTTGGATGTTCTTCCTACTTTTGGTCTGGACGACGGAGTAGAAACTCAGGTGGGCCAGGCGGCCGTGGGTCCACAGCAGTTGGGCGGCCAGCATCTCCTCCACCGCGTCGCGCGGTGCGAAATCGCTGAGCATGCGCTGCGCCTCCTGGAAGCAAGCATCCCGCACCGGGTTGTCCGGCTTGAGCACAAACTCCATCATGTTCTTGTAAAGTTGCAGCGTCGTCGGCGTGCTTGGCACCCTCGGCTCCGCCACCGGCGCCAATTCGTCTTGCTCGGTATTGGTCACGATTCCTCCCATTTTTAGGCCCAATGCAGCTTCCCCTACATAGGGTGCGGGGGGTGAAGGTTTCCCAAATTTTTCTCCTAACCCAAATCCAGCCAACAGCTTACGCAAAATTAGGCCCATTTCCGGCGGTTACCTCGGCGCGCAATCTCTTTTCCTCAATATAGTTATGCGAAGCAGACCTCCCCTAATCCCAGTCTGTTTCCGGACATGGGGGAAAAATGTTTTGTGAAAATTGCGGGCATTCGCAGCGCAACGCGTGACAGGCGCGAACGATGCGGCTATTTATCAAGTTACTGTGCACTTAGCAGCAATCTCCGCTGCGTCGCACAGGTAAATACGGGATCAGAACTTATACTTCATCGCCAGCTTGGTGCTTGGGCGGCATCGTTTGCTTTTCGAAAATCGCTGGTTTTGATCGCAACCAAAATCAGCACAACGGGTAAGGGGGCGCATCTTGCATTCGAATCGATTGGCCTCAACTACCGATTCGCCAGCGCTTACGTTCGCGGCCCGCGTGGTCTGGTATGCCATGGTGGGCATCGCGCTGGGGCGCGCGGCCCTGGTGCATTGGCCGCGACATCGGGGGCTTTACGACATTTATGCACAGGCCGGCCGGAACTGGGTGGCGGGCAGCAATCTGTATTTCGCCTGGGACAGCATCGACGGCTTTCGGTATGCGCCGCTGATCGCGGCGGGCCTGACGCCGCTGGCTAAGCTCCCGGAAATATTGGGCAGCTTCCTGGTTCGCGGTGTCAATGTCGTGGTGCTCATGGCGGGGGCGTTCGCCTTTCTGGATCGAGTGGTCTTGGTGCGGCGGGAATCCCGCGCTGCGGCGATCTACTGGCTCGTGTTGGCGGCGTTGACGTGGAGCGGTTTGTTCGATCTTCAGGTCAACGCTCTGGTGACGGGTTTGATGCTGCTGGCCGTCGCGGCGCTGCCTCAGTCGCGATGGAATTTCGCCGCAATATGCCTGGCGGGGGCAGTGCTACTAAAAATCTATCCGATCGCATTGATGCTTTTGTGCATTCTGATGTGGCCGCGGAAGCTGGCGTGGCGCTGCGCGGTGGCGCTATTGGTGGGCTTGGCGGCGCCGCTGGTCATGCAGAATCCCAGTTACGTGTGGCACCAATACCCTCGATGGTTTCACCTGATGACCCTTAACGATCGTCAGCATTTGGCGATGGCCAAGCAGTATTTGCCGCTGGGCAAATGGTATCGTGACGTTCGCCTGCCCTTGGGCGTCCTGGGGATTTACGTTTCTTCCAAGGCTTACCTTATTGTGCAACTGGTCGCGGCGGGATTGATCGCGGCGGTGGTTGCCGGGCTGCGGCGCGGCGCCAGCGATTGGCGGCTTCGGCTGGGGATTCTGTACGGTTTGGCTGCGGGATGGATGATGGCGTTTGGCCCGGCCACTGAAGGCGTGACCTATATCATGCTGGCCCCGGCCGTGGCGTGGCTGGTGGTGGATGCGCTGTGGCAATCGCATGGCCGGGCGTGGCGGATGGGCGCCCTGACGCTGGCGGCATTCTTCGCGGCCACGGAAGCATCCCTGTGGTTTCGCTTCGGTACGCTGTTTCGCGGCCTCGGCCCCCAGCCGGCGGCGACCGTGGTGCTCATGGCGCTGCTCATTAAATTGCAATTTTCTCACCCGGCAGATCCCCCCGCCCGGCTACGGCGCTCGCCAAGCTCCACCTCGGCGCCCCGGGAGATTGCATTTGACGAGGGCGATGGGCCGTTCTAGGCTGCGCTCATGGAGGAAGAAAACCTCGCCCGTGGCGGGGGGACTTCGGCGGCCGTCGACACGCCGCCGCAGCGGGCCATTGCCGGCCGCCCCGCAACTGGACTTCTGCCATCGCGCGCCACCTTCCTGCGCCTGATGGGGGTCAACTATCTCCGCCTGCGCACCGACGACGGCGGCGACCTCTATGTCACCGAGCATGGCATCCCTTTCCTGGAACATCTCAAGCCGGAAAACTGGTATGAGGCCGAGTGGTTCGCCAAAAACCGCATTCCCCTCCTGGGCACCGGCACCGTTTATCTGCTGGCCACCCGACCCATTGGGCGCCGGCCTCGTTCCAGCATCAAGCTGGTCGTCAAGTGGTCCCGCGTTGGGCAGGATGTTCCGATCGACACCTTCACCCTCAGCCATGCCATCAAGGCCGACTTCAACACGCCTTTCGAGGAATTCTCGCTGCTCGAGGAATTGCGGGCCGGCGCCTTCGGGCCGCGCCGGATCAAAATCTTCACGCAGAAGCCGCTGGCCATTTACGTGCCCCCCGAGCGCATGCAGCTCTGGCAGACCGGCCGCTCACGCCACAAGATCCTCAGCAAAGTCAAGCGCTACGCCAGCGTCGAGATCGACATTCTGCGGTCCTACATCATGTTGTATGGCTGGATCGAAGGGATCGACGCCGTGGAAGCCCATAAACGCAACCTGTTTGCGGGCCCCAGCTCGGAGCATTCGCTGTCGGCGTTGACCACACGGGTGCTCGAGGAATTGAACCAGAAAGGCTTTACCGTTATCGATCACAAGCCCGCGCACGCGATTCTCCGAGTTTCTCACGGCGGCCTGCTGTCGCGAAAAAACGGACAACTGGCTTATGCCATCGTCGATTATGAGCTGCTGGCGCGCACGCCGGAGCATGAACGCACCGTCACCAGCGCCTCCCGCAACAAATATCTTTCGCTGCAGCGCGATCGCTTCCATCCCAAACGGGTCCCCGACCTTCCCCCGCATCTCGTGCAGACCAACGTCCTGGGCGTTGACTATATCTGGGGCCAGACCGAAAGCACCGGTGGAACCCTCTGGGTCGTCGGCAGAGATCCGCGGCTTTTCGAATTTTTCCTCCCCGAGCGCTGGCGAAGCAAACACATGCCTCTGTCCGCTTCCGGGCGAACGTGGTACACGCGAGCCAAGGACAACGTCCACCTGGTCTGGAAGGTTTCGCGCGTCGGCGATGTTCCCGCGCCCGACGCCTCCGATGAAGCGGCCAAGGCCATGATCGGCCATGGCTACAACAGCCCGTTTGAAAAATTCGCCCTCGCCCTGGAGATGCAGAGGCAGGGGATTGGCACCGTTTACCCCAGGGCGATCTACGTGACGAGCCATTCCGCCGAAGCCCGTCCAGCGCCGGCCGACCGCCGCCGATTCGATCGTTTCCAAAGCGTTCTGGCGCCCGATGGAACCCCCGCGCTGCGCAACGGCCCCGACTATGTTACGATCTGGGGATATTTCCGCGGCCTGGAAGACGTGGATGCCCCCAACAGCGACGCCCTGTGGAGCCCCATCGGCGCCGGCCAGGCCGATGAACAGGGCCTGCTCACGTCGGAGGAGCTAAGCCGGATCATCGACGGGCACCATCGCATGCTCCTCCAAGCCGGCTACGAAGACCTCAACCCGGACCTGAACCACATCCTGCTTTCTTTCATCCCCGGTGGAGCAATGAAACGAACGGGCAGCGGCGAGATCGAAACCCACCAATGCAATTTCGAACTCGTCCGCCGCGTGGCTTCGACCTCCGCCGGCGTCTGACGATGTGGCAGTCATGTTGGGCCCGGTCTCCGGCGGTATGATGGGGGCGATGCTCGGGGCGTCGCTTTGGGAGCCGATTGTTCGCCGAGCCATTGTAGGGCGGTGGGGGCGCTTGAAAATGGCCCCTGCGATCGACGTTCCTTTTCCGGTCAATCTCGGGCCATTGGGCCTTTATCTTCACGTTCCCTTCTGCCGCAAGCTTTGTCCGTACTGTCCGTACAACCGCTTCGTTTACAGCCAGTCCCTCTTTGAGGCATACGAGCGCGCGGTGTGTGGGGAGATCGAACTGTATGCCCCGTATCTGAATGGAACCCCAATATCCTCGTTGTACATCGGCGGGGGGACGCCGACCGTGGACTTGGCCGGCCTGGTGCGCATCCTGCGACGTCTCAAGAGCCAGGTGGGGCCCATTGGGGATATTTGCGTCGAACTGCATCCCGGTTTCATGGACACGCACTGCTTGGCGGCCCTGCGCGAACTGGGCGTGAACATGGTTTCGATCGGTGTGGAATCGACTTCGGATCGGATGCTGCAATTCATCGGCCGTACGCACAATGCCCAAACCGCGTTGGATGCCGTGCGTCGCGCTCGGTCGCAGGGATTTGAAACGGTCAATGCCGACCTGCTGTTTGCCTTGCCGACGCAGACGCCGCGACAGTGGAGGGCGGATGTTGTCCGCGTGTTGGATGCCGGCGCGCATCAGCTCAGCACGTACCCGCTGTTTTCGTTCCCGTATTCTGATTTCGGGCGTCGGCAACGGCTGGCCCGGGTCCGGCAGCCGCCGGCCCGATCCATCCGCGCCATGCTCGACGATACGGATGGCATCGCCCGACAGCGCGGCCTGCACCGCTGCGCGGTGTGGAGCTGGATCGAAGCGCCGCATAAAAAATTCAGCTCGGTCTCGCGCCACCATTACATTGGATTTGGCCCCAGCGCATCGTCCATGATCGGCTCGCATTTCTACGTGAACACGTTCGATGTCGATGCCTATGCATCCGCGTTGCCCGGGCGCCGGCCCATCGCGCTGGTCATGCCGATGGGTCGTCGCATGGAAATGGCGTACTGGGTGTACTGGCGCGCCTACGAGTTGTTCATAAGCGATGCCGAATTCCGTGGAATGTTTGGGACCAACCAATCGCTGGTAAGACTATTTGGGCCGTCGTTCGCTCCGCTGCAAGCGGCGGGCTTGATGAAGCGGACGAGGGATGGGTATCGGATCACCCACCGCGGCGCCTATTGGATCCATCGGCTTCAGAATCTGTGCACTCTGAGCTACATCGATCATCTCTGGGGCCGCTGCCGATCGAGCGCCTGGCCGCAGGAGGTGGTGCTGTGAACGCTCGACAATGGGCGGCCGCCGCCGTCTACGGGTTTCGGCTGCTGGTACTGCGGCAGAAATTGCCGTTCTTCGTCGGGCTGGTCATGACGGATGCCTGCAACCTGGACTGCTTCTACTGTCGGACCAAAAATCTGGGGCAGTCGCATTTCACCTTTGAGCAGGCGCAGCGCACGATCGCCGACGCCTATCGGCGCGGCCACCGCTTCCTGTACATCACCGGCGGCGAGCCGACGCTCTGGCGCGACGGCTTGCATCAACTTGCCGACGTGGTGGATTGCGCGCATCAGACCGGGTTCTTCAGCGTTTTCGTTTACACCAACGGCACGGCTCCGCTGGACATCGACCATTGCGGCTATGTGATCACCATCGACGGACCCAAGCGCATCCACGACGCCATTCGCGGCGGCACATGGGACTTGATCATGCGCAACGTCGAGCAAGCCCGCCGCCGCAGCGTCTACGCATCTATCACCTTGAGCCAGGCCAACGCGCGGCATCTCGAAGAATTCGTCAAAGAAATCACGTCGCTGGGGCTTTTCCGCGGGATTGCATGCAACTTGCTGACGCACCGGCCCGAGTTCGCTGGCCAATACGGCTTTTCCCCGAAGCAGCGGGCCCAAGTGCTCGACGACCTGTGGCGATTGAAGCGATCGGGCTACCCGATTGCGCTTTCCCATGCGGCGTACCGTGCGTTGCGCGAGAATCGCTGGAAGCGGCCGATCGAACAGGTCGAAGTCATCACCAGCCTTCGCAGCTTTTCTTGCTGCCGGGACGTCGAACATCCGGCGGTATGCGAAACCTGCGGCTACGCCGGCGCGGTTGAGGTATCGCAACTGCTTGCGCTCAAACCATCCGCGCTCGCACAGGCATTGCAGATGATGCGGCTGGGGGGTTGACGACGCTTGGCCCCACCGCAATCGCTTGACGCTCAGTGGCGGCGATACGCAGACGCAGGACTGGACAGGGGAACCTCCAGATACGGCTTCCCCTTATCCTTAACCGCTTCCGGAAGGTGAAAAATCTTAAACTGGTCGTACCACTCCTTGGCGATCTCGTAGCACTTGGCCCGTGCGTCTTTATCCGTCGGAAGTTCCATCACGAGTTCATACACCACGGCTTTCTGATCGGCATCGTTGGTGACGCGGTACCAAACGTTTTTGCAGCCTGCCGCGTACCATTTCTCCACGCTGGGGCTATCCTGCCCGCGACCGGTGTCCTGGATGAATTGCCGCGCTTCGCACAACATGCCGTGTTCCTTGGCATCATTGATTTCCTCGGCCAGAGAGACCTCCTCGTCGGCCGGCGTGCTGGTGGCGGATGGGAGGCTGACGGTCGAGGCGGCCACGCCGCCCAGGCTCAGAATCAGTTTCAGCAGCAACAGCAGCAAAACGATGCGCAGGATTCGGTAGAACACGGCCAGAATGACTACGACCATCCAGGAGTCGCCGGGGTCCATATCGAACAAGTAGATCAGCAGGCTCCAGTAAACGCCTAAGGCGATGGGGAAACCGAGGACGCCGTAGCCAAAGATGCCTGCGCCAAAGCCGCCGGAGTATTTGGCCACGAAGCCATCGACCCAGGTGGTCAGTCCGTCGCAGAAGACGGCGATGGCGGCCAATTTCAGCATGGCCGTGCCCACGCCGCCGAAACTGACGCCCAGCGGCCCGGCGATGAAGAAGGCGAATCCGATCAGCGCCGCCATCTCGAACACGGTCATCACCGCCAAGCCGATGCCGGTCGACATGATCCCCAGCGGGCTCAGGCTGTAGTGGATCGCGTAGTAGCCGATGTAGAGTATCGCGCCGATCGCCAATAGCGCGATGGGAACCTGATAATCGCGGCGTGGATCGATCAGCACCCTGGAAGAAGATCGTTCGATTTCGCGGGCGGTGGGGCCGCGCTGGTAGCCCAGAGGGATGGCGGCTCGGGCGGCCGGGGAAGCAGCGGTCGCCATGACCGGCGCTGGCACCGCCCTGGCCGCGGCGCCGGCGCCGCCTGCCAAAGCATAAAGATCGTCTTCGCTGGGTTGCTCCTGCGGCGGCTGCGGCGGCTGGGTCGGCTGGGCGGGAACAACTATCACTTGCCCGCACTTGCACTTGACGCGCTTGCCGGCCAGCGGCTCCTTCCACGCGTACGTTCGCCCACAACCCTCGCAGGAGAATCCTACAACCGCCTCAGACATGTCGTGCCTTCCCGCTGAGATGCCCGCCCAACGCCGCGATATTTTCCCGGCTCGGTTGGCCGGTGGCAAGAAGAATCACCGTTTGCCATCTCGGGTCGTCCCGGGCCACAGGCGAAAAGCTGCAAATTTCTTGGCAAAGGCGGGCCGACGTGTAAACTGTGCGGCTTCCATGGCTTGTCGGCAGGCCCTGTCGATAAGCTTTTCTTTGCTGTCCTGGTGCAAAACGAGGAGAGATATGGTGCGCGTCGTGATCGTGTCTGTGGCGGTGCTTTTCTGGGGGTTGGCGGCCTATGGGGCAACGGCGGAAGCGCCGCAGGAAGAAGTAAACCCCGCGCCGCCGGTGATTCCGCAGCATGATTTTAATTTGAAGGACTTCGGCGGCGTCGGCGACGGGGCGACGCTGAACACGGCGGCCTTCGCCAAGGCCGTTGACGCGATCAAGCAGGCCGGCGGCGGACGCCTGATTGTTCCGGCCGGTGTTTATTTCACGTTGCCGTTTGTCCTGACCAGCCACATGGACCTGCACCTGGAAGCCGGCGCGACGATCAAGGCGCCGGAGAAGTTGACCGATTGGGGTTTGCCCGATCCCGCCAAGGCGACGCAGGACCAGGTGGATGACGCCCGCGAGGAGGTAAGCCCGCTGATCTCAGCCATGCACGCCACCGACATCGCCATCACCGGAGGCGGCACCATCGACGGATCGGGCGCCATTTGGTGGATCTGGTCGGACAAGGCGGCGCGGCGCTATCCGGCGGGCCGGCTGATCTATCCGCGCCCGCGCCTCGTCGTTTTCAGGCAATGCCAGCGCATTCACGTCGACGGCGTGACCCTGACCAATTCCCCGACGTTCCACCTGGCGACCGGCCAATGCCAGGACGTGCTGATTGAAAACATCCGCATCTTCGCCCCCAGCGACGCCCCCAACACCGATGCGATCGATCCCTCCGGACACCGGATCGTGATCCGCAAGTGCGAGCTGGACATCGGCGATGACAACGTCGCGTTCAACGGCACTCAAGGCGGCACCGAAGACTGCATCGTCGAGGACTGCACCTGCCTGCACGGCCACGGCATCTCCATCGGCAGCCCGACCGCGGGCGGCGTGCACCACGTCATCGTCCGCCGATGCACCTTCGACGGAGGCGACAACGGCATTCGCATCAAGTCCTATCGCGGTCGCGGTGGTCTGGTCGACGACATCCGCTATTCCGATCTGGTCATGAAAAACGTCAACCGGGCCATCGACATCAATCTGCTTTACAACGGCAACGCCAACGTCAAGTCGGATGTCGGCCCGCGTGCCGCGCCGACGACGGGGCCCAGCGAACGGATTCCGGAAGTGCGCGACGTGCGCATCGAGCGCGTGAAAATCACCCACGCCGTGCACGCCGGCCGGATTTTGGGCCTGCCGGAAAAGAAGGCCGGCGACATCACGCTCAGCGACGTCACCATCGAGGCGGATGACGGCTTGTTCGTTCAGGATGCCGCCAATGTCGTACTGGACAAGGTGCAGCTTGACATCCACGTCGGCCCGCCCCTGACCACCGTCGACGCGCAGGTGACCTGGCAGCACTAGAGAGGTTCATCGCTGCGCGCGCAGCCTCCGCCCCCTCGCCCCATGGACTCATGGCCAGAGGGTGGGGGTGAGGGGTCTGCGGTGATGCCGAATGACGAAATTCGAATGACGAATGACGAATGGGGAATGACGAATGACGAATGACGAATCAATGACCCAATGTCCGAATGATCGTGGGCTTTTTCGTCATTCGGTCATTCGTTCATTGATTCGTCATTCGTCATTCGAATTTCGTCATTTCCCCCGCCCTCACCCTGCCCCCCTCGCGTTGGTGACAAGCCTTGCCATTTGTCCTATGATTTTCCGCGCAAAATGCTTCAGCGGAGATGCGCGGCATGACGGTGGAAACCAAAGCAACGACCGCCTCGCCTAAGGCGAGATACGACTATGACATCGTGGTGATCGGCGGGGGGCCGGCGGGGTACGCCGCCGCCATCCGCGCGGGACAACTCAAACAGCGCGTGCTGTGCATCGAAAGGGAAATCCTGGGCGGCACGTGCCTGAACTGGGGCTGCATTCCGACCAAAGCCCTTCTGGACGATGGGGCGTTCATCCGCAAATTGCGCCTGCACTCTGCCGAGCACGGGGTTAGCTACAAGGATTTGACCGTCGATTTCTCCAAGCTCATCGGCCGCAGCCGCGCCATCGCCGACAAGCTCAGCAAGGGAATCGAGCATCTGTTCCGCAAGTACGAGGTGAAGCGCGAAAACGGCTTCGGGCAGCTTTTGGCGCCGCATCGGGTGAAGATCACAGGAGCCAGCGGCGAAAAGCAGGTGACGGCCGACCACATCATCCTGGCCACGGGGGCGCGGGCCACGCCCCTGCCGGGCGTCGCCTTCGACGGCAAAAAAGTGATCACCTCGCGCGAGGCGATGACCCTGCCGCAGCAGCCCAAAAGGATGGCGATCGTCGGCGCCGGCGCCATCGGCTGCGAGTTCACCGACTTTTACAACGCCGTCGGCACCGAGGTGATCCTCATTGAAATGCTCGACCACCTGCTGCCCAATGAGGATGAGGACGTCTCGATCCTGATGGAGCGCGTCTTTGCCAAGCGGGACATCGACGTGCGCATCAAGACCAAGACCGAAAAGGTGGAGGTGAGCGACGGCGGGGTGAAACTGACTCTGTCCGGCGCCAAGGCCGGCGTGGTGGAGGCGGAGGTGGTGCTCGTGGCCATCGGCGTGAGCGGCAACGTGGAGAACCTGGCCCCCCCCGAGGCCGGGTTGGAGCTGATCCACAACCGCGTGAGGATCGATCCGCACTACCAAACCAGCCTGCCCAACGTCTGGGCGGTGGGGGACTGCGTCAGCGTGCAGTGGCCTGCCGGCTCGGGCATGGAGGGAATGCGGCACCCGGACTTGGCCCACGTGGCCCACCACGAGGCGGTCCTGTGCGTCGAGCACATCCTGGGCTTGGCCGAACACTCCATCGACTATCGCGCCATCCCCGGCTGCACCTATACGCATCCGCAGGTGGCCAGCCTTGGTCTGACCGAGCGCGCCGCTCGCCAATCGTATCCCAAGCTCAAGGTCGGCAAATTCCCGTTCAGCGCCAGTGGGCGCGCCCTGGCCATGGGCGAGCCGGACGGATTCGTGAAATTGATCTTCGACGCCGAGTATGGCGAACTGCTGGGCGTGCACATGGTCGGCGAGAACGTCACGGACATGCTGGCCGAATTGGTCATGGCCAAACGGCTGGAGGCGACGGAGGATGAGATCATCGAGGCGATCCATCCGCATCCGACCTTCAGCGAGGCGGTGATGGAAGCCGCCGGCGTGGCCGATGGCCGCTCGATTCACCTGTAAACCCGTAAACAAGGAGACGGCGATGTGGCGATGGCGTTGGGCGGCGATAGGCGGCGGGGCGGTGATGCTGGGGGTGCTGGCGGCGTGTTCTTCTGACACCAAGTCGATCAGCAACAACCAGGTGCCCGCCGGGGTTCAAGCGGCCTTCGACGCCGAGCACCCCTACGCCAAGATGAATCATCCCAGCGTCCGCAGTAACGCCAATGGCGCCTCGGACTACGTCGTTCCCTACACGCGACCCGACGGCACCACGGGCCAGGCGACTTATTCGTCCAGCGGGGAACTGCTGGAGGATAAATGACGCGAAACGGCCGGCACGCATCCCACATGCCGGCCGTTTTCAGGGTGCGACTCCTTTCGCATCTTCCGTGATTCGTCAATGGCTCGGTTGCTCGTTCAAATCAATTCTTTCCACCATGTGATGGTCGATGAGTTCCTCCAGGAACACGGCCACACCGTCGTCGCGGTTGTGGCCGATCACTTGATCCGCCGCGGCCTGCAACTGGGGATTGGCGTTGCCCATGGCCACGCCCAGCCCGGCGTTCTTGATCATGGGCATGTCGTTGATGTCATCGCCGATGGCGATGATCTCCCGCGGCTCGATCCCGTGCCGCCGGGCCACGTGCAGGATGCCTTCCCACTTGTTCACCGCCTGGTCGAAGACCTCCAGCACTTCCACGCCGTAGGCGGGCACGACCAGCCGATGGCTGACGATGCTCGTGCCGAAAACTTCCAAAAGCTGGCGCTGTGCCGCCTCGATCAACTCAGGCGGGGCGACGATGCTGACGCGCATGGTGTGCTGGTGCGAATGATGGGACAGATCGTCCTCCCGGTGAATGGCCGCCGCGGTGACGCTCATCCATCGCTGCGTGGCGTCGTTGAGCGGCATTCCCCGGCTGATCAGGTAATCCACGCCTGCGTGGCCGGTATCCTGCATGGCCAGCACGGCGTGACCGCGGGATTCAAAAAAGTCGCAGAGTCGGCGAGCCAACTCGCCGTCCATCAGCGTGCGGTGCAGGGTCGCACCCAACTTGGTGTCGATGACCATGGCGCCGCCGACGAACACCGCCGAATCGTAATGCCCGATCGCTTCCAGCACGGCTCGGCTCTCGGTGAAGTTTCTGCCGGTCGCGAAGCAGACCAGCAGGCCGGCCTCCAGGGCTTTGTGCACCGCTGCACGGGTCCGCGGGGTCACATCGCCCAGGGGTGACAGCAGCGTTCCATCGATGTCGATGGCGATCATCTTGTACTTCATGACCTCACCATCGCCGCTGCACCGCACCGTAGCAAGTTCCCCGTCCGATGCAAATTCATTTCATCTTTTCAACCGGTTTTTAACACCATACATTGGGCTTGGGGGCGAAGCTACCCCAAAGTATTGGGTCGTCCCGGATTGCGGGGGCATGGCCGCCACGGCTGCCCCAATCCACTTCCGGGCCTCTTTGTCCATAGCCTACGGGACTCGGTTCAGGCCCAGGCGCATCGCGGCTCCCTTTCCCGAAAAAACCGTAACACGATCGCGCGCCGCTGACCATGCCAAACCGGCGCCGCCCCACTTCCACGCCGTTTGGTTCGCGATTTGCACCTTGGCTAAGCAGCCCATGCGACAGGCTATAATCCGCCCAAGGAGCCGGCTAAATGTCGCATCGCCTCATTGAAAAGCAGGTTATTTACTCAGGCAACAAAATCACCCTGGAGGTCCATCGGCTGGAAGATCCGGACGGACGGGTCGTTAAACGCGAGGTTTGCGTCCACAACGGTGCGGTGGTGATCCTGCCCTTTTTGCCGGATGGGCGGGTGGTGCTGATTCGCAATCGGCGCTATGCGGTGGGCCAGGTGCTGGTGGAGTTGCCCGCCGGCACGCTGGAGAAAGGCGAGGATCCGATGAACTGCGCCGGCCGGGAATTGCAGGAGGAAACCGGTTATCTGGCCAGGCGGCTGGTGCCGATCGGAAGTTTTTTTTCTTCCCCGGGTGTTCTGAGCGAGAAGCTGCACGCGTTTGCTGCCTACGATCTGGAGAAAGTTGAGGCGGCTCTGGAAGAGGGAGAGGAGATCGAAGTGATGCCGGTACGGTTTGAAGAGGCGCTGGACATGATCGCCGGCGGCGAGATCGCCGATGCCAAGACGATCGCCACGCTTCTGATGTTCGACCGATTCCACCGCGCACGGAGGTGAAGGATTCAACCATGGGATGGGAAGATCGGCCCTATTATCGTGAACGCAGCGGCGCGGCGATGAACCCGCTGTGGTGGCTGCTGAGCGGCTCGGTGCCGATGTTCACCTTCCTGGGCATCCGGGTGCGCGCGCACGCTTGGCTGCTGGTGTACATAGCTGGGACGATTCTATTCGATTCGGCGCGGGGTTATCCGATCCAGACCCGCGCCTTGAGCATGGGCATACTCATGGCCGTCTTGGTTTTGCACGAATTTGGTCACTGTTTCATGGCGCGGTGGCTGGGTGGGACGGCGGATGAGGTCCTGATGTGGCCGCTGGGGGGCCTGGCCTTTGCCGATCCGCCGCACCGGCCGTTGCCCTCGTTTTTGACCTCCGCGGCCGGCCCGGCGGTCAACGTGCTGATCTGCGTCCTGTGCGCCGTCGGCATCCGCGTTCTGACGGCCAGTTGGGTGCCGCTCAATCCGTTCCATCCCCTTCCCCCCCAAAGTTTTCTTTGGGGCCAACTGGCTTTCCATCTGTGGTGGATTTACATCATCAGCTACGTGCTGCTGCTGTTCAATCTGCTGCCGATTTTTCCGTTGGATGGCGGCCAGATGACGCAGGCGGCGCTATGGCCGATCGTCGGCCATTACCGCTCCATGCTCATCGCCACGACCACCGGCATGGTGGGCTCGGTGCTTTTCGGCATTCTGATGCTGGCCCACGGCGACTGGTGGCTGGCCATCATGGCCGCGTGGTTGTTTTACACCTCCTACCGCCAGCGGCTGGTGCTGCGCGAGACCGGCGACGAATGGGCGTACGCATCCGACTACGGCGGGCTGTACGCCGCCCCCGAGCCGCCGCGACGCCGCCGACTGGGCCGCCGCGCCGTCAGGCGCGCACGCAAAATCGCCAACCAGGAAAAGGCCGAACGCCAACGCATCGACGCCATCCTGGCAAAAGTCTCAGCCCATGGCATGCACAGCCTAAACTGGTTCGAGCGCCGAGCCTTGCGAAAAGCCACCGAGCGGCAGCGAAAACGCGACCTGGAACTGTCGCGCATCGTTTGATCCCGCCGACCACCGCTATAATGCGCGGCATGGACGTCGTTTATCTCGATAACAACGCCACCACGCGCCCTGCCCCGGAAGTCGTGCAGGCCATGCTCCCCTATTTGCAGGACTGCTGGGGCAACCCCTCCAGCGTCCACTTCTTCGGCCAGCGGGCTCGCAAGGCCGTGGAAGATGCACGCGCATCGGTGGCCAAGCTCATCGGCTGCACGGAGGCCGAGTTGAATTTCACCGGCAGCGGCACGGAGGGCGTGAACACCGCGCTGCGAGGCATTTTGGCCGCCCGCTCGCCCCGCAAGCGCATCATCACCAGCACGGTCGAGCACTCCGCCACGCGGCAACTGTGCGCCCAACTCCACAAGGAGGGTGCGGAGATTGTCACCATCCGGGTGGACGGCCAGGGCATGCCGGACCTGGATGCCCTGTCCAAGGCGCTGGACGAGGACGTGGCCCTGGTTTCGATGTTATGGGTGAACAACGAGACGGGCGTGATTTTCCCGGTCGATCAGATCGGGACCCTATGCCGCAATGTGCGCGTCCCGTTTCACACCGATGCCACGCAGGCGGTCGGCAAGATTCCCGTCGAGGTCTGCGACGTGGCCGTGGATGCGATGAGTTTTGCCGCCCACAAGTTCCACGGACCCAAGGGCGTTGGGGGGCTGTACATTCGCCGCGGCGTGAGGATGCGTCCGCTGCACATCGGCGGCCCGCAGGAGCACGGCCGCCGCGGCGGCACCGAAAACGTCCCCGGAATCGTCGGCATGGGCAAGGCCGCCGAATTGGCCCGCGAATTCCTGCCCCGCATGCCGCGCGTCGCCGCCCAGCGCGACCGCCTCCAGGGCGAAATCCTGCAGCGCATCGCCGGCACGAGCGTCAACGGCTCGATGACCCATCGCGTGTCCAACACCACCAACATCTCCTTTGCCCGCCTGGAGGCCGAGGCGATTTTGCTTCTGCTCAGCGAGCGAGGCATCTGCGCCAGCGCCGGCGCCGCCTGCAGCAGCGGCAGCCTGGAGCCCTCGCACGTGCTCTTGGCGATGGGCATCGACCCCAAGATCGCCCACGGCGCCGTGCGCTTCAGCCTCAGTCGCTACACGACGGAGGCGGAGATCGATCGGGCCCTGGAGGTGCTCCCCGCGGCGATCGAGAAACTGCGCCAGGTTCTGCCCGTGGGAGTCTGAGGCGCGGTTGTCTTCCACCTTTACATTCGCCCGCTTCTGCCCCACACTTTGACGCCCGATGAACGCATTGGCATGGGACGAGTCGGGGCGGGCGAGATTGTTGATAGGCGCGGTGTTGCTGTACACGGCATCCCGCACTGCCGCCGAAGCGCTGGCGGGAAAAACGCGCTCGCCCGGGAAAACGGCGCTGGCGCATTGGATGCCCGTGGCCGTCGCGGCGATCGCGGCCCTGTTGGTGCGACGCGCCGATCTGGCGCTTTGCATCATCTTCTGCACCAGCGTGGCCAGCCTCTCCCTGGTGCAGGGGACCATCGTCCTGATGGCGCCGCGCGATGAGGCGCCGCCGGACCTGCGGCGGGTGTGGCCCTTTGCTTTGGTGACGGCCCTGATGGCGCTGTTGGCCGGATTCGCCGGGCGACTGACCTGGATGCATGCCCTGATCTTTCTGGGTGAGGGCGCGGTGCTTCTGGCGGTGTGGATGGACTTGAATCGCCAGGACGTCCCCGTCCAGCCGCAGCCGCAGCCGCAGCCGTCGTCCCGCAAGACAGCTCTGTGGCTCTTGTCGGTGATGATGGCGTTGGTCGGCGCGGCGATCGCGATGCGCGGCGCGGTGGCGATGTCGCGGCCGATGGCTTGGCCGTCGGCCAACGTGGTGATCGTGCTGATTCTGGGCCCGCTGCTGGCGGCGCCGATGCTGTTCGGAGCGGCGGGGCTGGCGCGCCAGAAGCAAGCCGCCATCGCCACCACCACCAGCGTCGGCCTGGTTTTGCTGAACCTTTGCCTGCTGCTACCGGCCGTCGTGCTCCTGTGGTATCCGATCAGCGCGCTGCACTACGATCCGACCGCGCCGCTGCGTTTGAGGATGGATGCCCTCGGCGGTGTGACGCCGATGGTCTTTTCCCTGGTAACCTGGCGGGTGGACAACGTGGTGTTGGTGCTGCTGGGGTTCATTCTATTGCCGCCGGCGCTGGGCCGATGGCGGCTGGGCCGCTCCGAAGGCATCACCCTTGTGGGGCTTTACGTGGCCTATGTGCTGATGGAAGTCGTGGCCGACACGCGCATGTGACCGATGCGCCGGCCGGATCGAAAATCGGGCGGCGCCGTCGTAGGATCAAACTATGAACCAAGCCTTGCCACCGGTGAACATCGAGAAAAAACCCCCCGAGGGGGAAATGGTGGATGTCATGGGCGGGGCGGCACGCTGGGAAGTCAAGGTCCACGATCACGGGCTGGTCGCCCTGTGCGACGTCATGCCGCGTCTGGTTCCTGCCGGAAAGACCGCCGACTTCGCCATCGTCCAGGCCGCACGCGTCTCCTACGGACAGGGCACCAAACAGGTCAGCGAGGACCGCGGACTCATCCGGTACCTGGCCCGGCAGCGCCACACCACCCCGTTTGAAATGGTGGAATTCAAGTTCCATCACGTGATGCCGATCTTCGTCGCCCGTCAATGGATCCGCCATCGCACGGCCAACGTCAACGAATACTCCGCGCGCTATTCGGTCGTGCCCGATCGCTTCTATCGCCCCACCCCGCAGAACGTGCGCAAGCAGAGCACGCTCAACCGCCAGGGGGGCGAAGAACCCATCGACCCAATGACCGCGCGCCAGTTCCTGGAGTATTTGGATCGTGCCGAGGCGATCTACGGCGAATATGAAAAGCTGCTGGAAAAGGGCGTTTCTCGCGAGTTGGCCCGGATCGGCCTGCCCCTGAACATCTACACCGAGTGGTATTGGAAGTGCGATCTGCACAATATCTTTCACTTCTTGTCCCTGCGCATGGACGCCCACGCCCAGCAGGAGATCCGGGATTACGCCACGGCGATGTTCGCCTTGATCCAGCCGATTGTTCCAATCGCCGCCGAGGCATTTGCCGATTATCAATTGGGCGGTGTGCATTTGTCGCGCCTGGAGGTGGAAGCGTTGCGGACGGGCCAACCGCTGGCCTCCTCGAACAAACGCGAGCAGGCGGAGTGGGAGCAGAAGAAGAAGTCCATGGGAGTTTGACATGCCGATCGAAGGACCCGATTCGCAGGATGGTTGGCGGATCTTCCGCATCATGGCGGAATTCGTCGAGGGGTTCGAGACCATGGCCTCGGTGGGCAAGGCGGTGACCATCTTCGGCAGCGCGCGGGCCAAGCCCAACGATCCGTACTACAAGGCCGCCGAGCAGACCGCCCGCCTTCTGGTGCGGGCCGGCTACGGCGTGATCACCGGCGGCGGACCCGGCATCATGGAGGCCGGCAACAAAGGCGCCTTCGAGGCCGGCGGCCAAAGCGTCGGCTTGAACATCACCTTGCCCCAGGAACAGGAATCCAATCGCTATCACACCATCAGCCTCGATTTCCACTACTTCTACGCCCGCAAGGTGATGTTCGTGAAATACGCCTCGGCGTTCATCTGTTTTCCCGGCGGCTTTGGCACGCTCGATGAGTTCTTTGAAACCCTGACTCTGACGCAGACGCTGAAGATCCCGGCGTTTCCCGTGATCCTGTTCGGCACGCCGTACTGGAGCGGCTTGGTGGAATGGATGCGGCGGCAACTGATTCCCCGTTTTGTCGATCCCGAGGACGTCGACATCTTCCGCGTGGTGGACGCACCCAAGGAAGCCGTCGCCCTGGTGGTGGAGAGCGAGCGGCGACGCTGGTGGCAGCCGCAGGACCAGCAATTGCTTGACGCGATGCACGTGGACGACCGGGCCAAGGGCCCGATGTCCGGCGCCGGCTCGACCTCCACCGGTGAAGGCACGCGCTACGGCAAACGCCCGCGCCGCGCCCAAAAAACCCACGCCACCGCGGAACGCAAGCCGCAGCAATAAAATCGCTGGGCCGGCAGGTGCAAAATGCCGAATCGCTTTGACAGGGGTGCGGTGGAAATGTTAAACTTGGCAGATGAATCGCCGACGGTAAGTTTCGTACCTTCAAGAAGGTAGGCGACGTTATGAAGCTGCTTTTTTGCGTGGCGTTTTTGGCGATGATGATGAGCGTTGGCGGCTGTCTGGAAACTCCGGTTTATTCCGGGAGCGAGCGAATTCGGGTGATTGAGAGATCGCAGGAATTCAACGTCAAGTCGATGAACGACGACATTGACGAGGCCCTGCTGCTCCGGCCGGCAACCCACATGACCTACTGGAACGTTCTGCACAACTTTTGAAGCAATCGCACGCAGCGTAGGCGATCGGCGCAGGAAGGGTTAGAAACATCGGCGGCTCCGCCCCAAGGTTGGCTCAGGGCGGAGCCGTTTGTGCTTTGGCGGCGCTGGCGGCGGCTCAGCCAACCATCCGCCGCTTTCGAGCCGGCCGCGACCAGGAGGCGATGTGCGGTTTTCGCTGCTGGGCGTCTTGGAGCCGCTCGAGGTATTGCTGCAACGCCGACTCGTTAAATTGGTCCAGAAACTCGGCCGAAGCCGTGGCGTTGAACTGTTGGATCTGCTCGATCAGTTGACGTTTGCTCATGGCGGATTACCTTCCCTGGCGGTTGACTATTGGTCCCAAAAACCCGCGGTTCTAAAAGGAATCGGATCATTTTGCGGTTTAACTTGAACCTCTGGTTGCCATAGGCGCGCCGAATATGACTCAAGCCCACCCAGGTCCCGGCCGGACGGGGCCAACGAATTCCCAGCCGCCCCAGCACGCCAATGCTGCAGCCGATACCGAGCCGCTTCTGCATCTGCACAAGATGTCCGTTACGGCGGGGCTGGGAAGCGGCGATTACGTCGCCGTCAACGTCACCGCCGTCGTGGCGGTGCTCTTCGGCTTGGCCAGCGTCCTGGCCGCCCTGGGGTACGTGCTGCTGATCATTCCCTTGGTGGGGATCATCCTGGCACTGGTGGCTCTGGCGCAAATCCGCGACAGCAACGGCACCCAGACCGGCAGGGGGTTGGCGCTGGCGGGACTGATCCTGTCCGGGGGGATCAGCGCTGCGGTGATTGGGTACCGCGGCATCGAGGCCATCCATTACCACGCCGATCAGCAGCAAATCGCCGCCCTTTGTCAGAAGTTCGGCCAGCTTGTGGCGCAGCAGCAATTCGATCAGGCCTACGAACTGTTCAGCCCCCAATTCCAAAAGCGCGTGGCGTTGAATCCGTTCAAGATTCACCTTACGGCGCTGCAGCGGGGGGATGTTGTGCCGCCGATGGATGCCATCGCCTGGAACGGACGCGTCCGGTTCCAGAGCGACCAAGAGGGGTCACAGACCGCCCTGACCATGATCCGGATCCACTACAAGGGATCGGACCAGGACGATCGCCAGCCCGCGCTGTTTCGGCGCAGCAGCGCGGGGTGGAGAATCGACGAGCTTCCCATGATGTTCTCCGAGGACCGGGAAACCTCCAGGCCGCCGCGCTAGCGGCCTTGTCGTCGCAGTAACTTCAAGCTGTTGCGGTAGTTCGTCCGATAATCCCCTGATAGGGGACACGCCGCCGGTGTCTCACCCGTAAGCACGATCCTGCCGATACGCCCCAGGGGCGATTATGCCGCCGGTACGTTCGGTGAGGTTTATAATGAAGCTCCATCACGGGAATTTCGCGCGGCTGGTTCTGTGTGTTGCGCCACTGTTCATCTGGGGATGCTCGGGACACTCTTCGCCGCGAGGCTCGTCCGATTTTGCGGCCCTGTCCGGCGGCGCCACCGCGGGCGCGGATCGACCCATGGCGGCTCCCGATGCAGCGCCCGATTCGGCCGATGCCAAAGCCACGCCCGTCAACGTCTTTGGTGAATTCGACGGCGTGCAGCGCACCCTGGCCCACGCTTACGGCGACGCCGGGTTCCAGCAACACACCTTCCTCGAGGAAGGCTACGACAGCGACGTCAACATCGATCCCACCGGCAAGTGGATGGTCTTCACCAGCACCCGCCACAGCGAACATCCCAACCTCTATCTGCAACGCGTGGATGGCATGTCGGTGATCCAGTTGAGCAACGACGAAGCGGACTATGCCTATCCCACGTTCAGCCCCGATGGCCGGCAGATCGCCTTCAGCTCCACTCGCGGCGGAAACTGGGACATTTACCTGATGGACATCGACGGCAAAAACATCGTCCAGGTCACCAGCGGCCCGATGCAGCACGTGCATCCCAGCTTCAGCCCCGACGGCACAAGGCTGGTTTACAGCAGCCTCGGGTCCAAGAGCGGCCAATGGGAACTGTGGACGGTCGACTTGAACTCCGGTGAGAAGCGGATGATCGGCTTTGGCCTGTTCCCGAGCTGGTCGCCCGCCAAGGGCGTCGACCGCATCGCGTTCCAACGGGCCCGGCAGCGCGGCAGCCGGTGGTTCAGCCTCTGGACCCTGGACTTGGCCGACGGCGAAGCCCACCGCGTGACCGAAATCGCCGTCAGCACCAACTCCGCCATCGTCTCCCCGACTTGGAGCAACGATGGCAAGCAGCTGGCCTTCGCCACCATCGCCGAGCCCACCGCCACCACGGGCATCAAGCCCGCTGGTCAGCAGGATATCTGGGCCGTCAACGCCGACGGGACCAACCGCCGCCGATTGACCGATGGCATCGGCATGAACCTGGGCCCCGCCTGGTCGAGCGACGGCCGGGTCTATTTCATCAGCGATCGCTGCGGCTCGGAGTGCATCTGGTCGGTGAAGCTTGAGGGCGCCGGCTCCAAGGACAAGGTCGCGCAAAAAACCACCGGACAAACCCTCGGAGACGCCAACTGATCCGTCGGTCAAACGTCGAACCTGGGCAAAGCTTCAAGGAAGAAGCGATGAAACGAATCACGAGGATCGCCAGCGTGTTGTGGGTTGCTTGGCTCGCCGTGGCCAGCGCGGGCTGTGGCAGCCATCCCAAACCCTATGGCCAAGAGCGTCAGTTGTTTTTGCCCGGCGCGCGGCACTTGGTCTGGGCCGTGGCGCCGACGGTGAACCTCAGCGGCGAGTCGCGCGTCGATCCCTTGCTCCAAAGCGATTTGGTCTTTAACCAACTGCAGCAGGTGCACGGCGTGACCGTGATTCCCGTGAACCGCGTCGCCGAAGTCTACTTCAGCCTGCGGATCGACAAAGTGCAATCGGAACAGGAGGCGGCAACGGTGTGCGATCTGCTCGGCTGCGACGCTCTGGTGGTCCCCACGGTGACGATGTTCGACCCGTACGATCCGCCCAAATTGGGCGCCAGCTTGCAACTGTTCGCCAAGCCGGGGACCGTCGGCCGCTCGCCCCTGATCAATCCGCACGAGCTGCAGCGCAGCCCCAGCCCGATGCCCCAGCAGGCCATGGCCCTGCCGCGGGATATGGTCCAGGTGGTGGGGATGTTCGACGCCGCCGACGGCACCGTCCGTGATCGTGCCGCCGCCTATGTGGCCGGCCGTATGGACCCCAACGCCCCCATGGGTTATCGGGCCATCTACCTGGATATGGACCGCTTCTGCGGCTTTGCCTATCACGAGCTGTTGACGCGGCTATTGGAAGAATTGGCGGCCAATCAACTGCCGCCGTGAGGAGAGATTATGAGCATGAAGACCCTTAGCTTGGTCAAAGGCCGCCATCATTTCTGCTTCCGATACGAGGTTGGACAGGAAGCAAAGGTCCTGGAGGCCCTGGTGGATATGGTGCGTCGGCGGGAGCTTTCCTTCGACTGGTTTGACGCCGCCGTCCTTTCCCACCAGCTTGGCCAGCATTTGGCAAAAGAATTGAAGGCGTTTTTGCCGAAAAAAGCTGCATAAGGATTATCGGGTTGTCCACCGTTCGGCCGATAAAAGAGGCTGGGCTGCTGGACGGCCCATTGTGAGACGGGGACCGTCTCACCAGCGGGCCACCGGGAAACGCCGGCCGGTGGCAGATATCTCGTGACTCCTCGCCCCAGGCGACCGGTTATGAATCTCACCACTTTGCCCGCCCCCTCGGCGTCCGGCGAAAAACCACTGGCCGACAAACACTTCTCCCCCCTCGTCCGCCAGTTCCTGGATTATCTCAAGTTCGAAAAACACTTCAGCGATTACACCGTCAAAAGCTACGGTGCCGACCTGATTCAGTTCGGCCAATTCCTCGGCGGCGAGATCGGACGCGGCCCAACCGACCAGCCTTCGGCGCCCCTCGACGGCCCGGCGCTGGATCAGCGCCACATCGCCTGTGATCCGCTGACCATCCGCGAATTCCTCAACTACCTCTACGGCCAGAACTACACCAAGAGCACCACCGCGCGAAAGCTGGCCACGCTGCGCAGCTTCTACAAGTTCCTCATCCGCCGCGAGCTGATTGCCATCAATCCCCTAGCCACCATCCGCACCCCCAAGCAGGAAAAACGCCTGCCCAAGTGCCTCGACCTGGATCAGGTGCAGCGCCTCCTGGATGCCCCCGGCGACGCCGACCTGCTCAGCTCCCGCGATAAGGCCATGCTCGAGGTGCTCTATAGCAGCGGCATCCGCGTCAGCGAGTTGGTCGAACTGGAAATGGGCGACATGGATTTGCAGGAAGGCGTTCTGCGCGTACGCGGCAAGGGTCGCAAGGACCGCCTCACCCCCATCGGCAGCCAGGCCATCAAGGCCCTGCAGCGCTACTTCGAGCTGCGCGCCATGGACACCAAGAGCCAGGGCAGCCACGCTCACCGCGTCTTCCTCAACAAGCATGGTCAGCCCCTCAGCACACGCTCGGTCCGCCGCAAGCTGGACAAGTATCTCCTCTCGGCCGGTCTGGACCCTGGCATCAGCCCCCACACCCTGCGCCACAGCTTCGCCACCCACCTGCTCAACAACGGCGCCGACCTGCGCAGCGTCCAGGAGTTGCTGGGCCACCAAAGCCTCAGCACCACGCAGATCTACACGCACCTGACGACCCAGCGCATGAAAGAGGTCTACGACACAAGCCACCCGCGTGCCCAGGGCGGAACCATCCCGCACCCGGCGTCCCAGGTGCGCACCATGTACCCGGCTAAGACGGCGTAGCGTCGCCGCGGCCCTTTCTGCGATGGATTACCGGAGCCCCGCATGTACATGCGGGGCTTCTTTATTTCCCGCGTCCATCCCCCGCTGACTTGGACCAGATTCCGATTTGCTTCTTGCTCGCTTCCTTCTGGGCTTGCTGCACCATCCCCTGCAATGCGCACTTCATTTGCGGATCCGCCCGCGCCCATCCCTGACGCACGATCTGGGCGTTGATCGGCTGACGCTCGTCGACGAACGCGTACGCCAGCAGCCGGCCGCGATCATCCCGCGTCTGCGTCGGCTCCAGTTGCAGCAGGATGGGTTTTCCGCTCAGCATGAGCGCAAGCTGCTGCGCCGCGATTTGATCCCACACCGGATCGCCCGCCGCTGCCACGCCGAGCAGATGCACCGCCGTCGCCGCCTCGCCCTCGCTGCGGCGCACGTCGATCGACTGACCGTCATGCGCAGCCACGAATTGCACTTCTCGCCGATCAAACCGCGACCAGTCATCCCCATGCCGATTGGCGGCCCGAACGTGATCCAGCAGAATGGAAACCGCCGCGCACAGGACCGCGGCTCTGGCCAGCCCAATCCACCGCCGCCGCCGCAACCGCGCGGCCATCGTTTGGGCGTTCCAGGATGAAGTCTTTGGTCCTTCCACCGGGCCTCCCGCACGCGGGGAGTCCAACGCTCCGTTACTTGCCCGCGCCCAGCGCAAACGCCTCGTGCACGATCTGCAGCGCCCGCGGACCCTCGTCCTTGTTGATGATGCAGCTGATCTTGATCTCGCTGGTGGTGATGTTCTGAATGTTGATCTTGCCGTCGGCCAGGGCCTTGAACATGCGCTGCGCCACCCCCGTGTGCACGCGCATCCCCACGCCCACCACGCTCACCTTGGCCAAACCCTCCTGATAGATCGCCGAGGTTCTCTCCCCCAGTTCCTTGACCAGCCGCTGCACCACCGGCTTGATGTCGTGCACGTCGCCGTGCTCCACCGTGAAGCTCACGTTGGCGGTGTTGTCGTCCGAGACCGTCTGGATGATGTCATCCACGACGATGTTGGCCCCGGCGATGTCCCCGAACATCTTTGCCGCCACGCCCGGCCGGTCCGGCACGTTCTTGATCGTCACGCGAATCAGGTCCTGTTTCAGCGCCGCTCCCGATACCACGATGTGTTCCATGTTCGCTGTCTCCGCGACGATCCACGTGCCTTCGCTCTCGTTCTGACTGTTGCGGACGTGGATCGGCACATTGTACTTCTTGGCAAACTCCACCGCCCGCGTCTGCAAGACGCTGGCCCCCAGACCGGAGAGCTCCAGCATCTCATCGTAGCTGATCCGCTCGATCTTGCGCGCGCCCTTCACGATGCGCGGGTCGGCCGTGAAAATGCCGTCCACGTCCGTGTAGTTCTCGCAGACATCCGCCTCCAGCACCGCCCCCAACGCCACCAGCGTCGCGTTGCTGCCCCCGCGTCCCAGGGTCGTGTAATCCCCCTCCGGCGTCACGCCCTGAAACCCCGCCACGATCACGATCTTCCCCTTGGCAAGCTGCTCGAAAATCCGCTGCTTGTTGATCGACTGAATCCGCGCCTTGGTGAACGCCCCATCGGTCACCAGCCCGATCTGCCCGCCGGTGAAGCTGATCGCCTCATGACCCTGCGCGTGGATGGCCATGGCCATCAGGGCGATGGTCACCTGCTCGCCCGTGGCCAGAAGCTGATCCATCTCCCGCTTGGGCGGGTTCTCACACACCTTTTTGGCCAAGGCCAGCAGTTCGTCGGTCGCGTCCCCCATGGCCGACACGACCACGCAAACCTGATTCCCCTTTTCCTTGGTGGCGATGGCCCGCCGGGCGGCACGATGGATTTTTTCCGCATCCGCCACGCTCGAGCCGCCGAATTTCTGGACGATCAGACCCATCCGCCGCTTTCGCCTTCCGCCAACGAGCCGCGAATTATAAAGGTGCTCGCCAAAGACTCAAACCGCCGGACTGACGCCAACCGTCGGCGCTTGGATCGGCATCCCGCATTCCGGGCAGCGGTCGCTCTGCAACATCAGCAGCGTGTAACCGCATTGCGCGCAGCGCGGGACCAGAAGCTGAATGGAAAACCGCATGCCGCAGGTGCAGACGCTCTCGCCCGCCGGCGCGGTTTGCTTCTTGTGGCACATCGGGCAGACGATGACGATTTGCGTGAATTCGATGGCTGCTGAAAGGGGCGCGGCCCGACGGTTAAACGCAGCCAGGAGCGCGATCGCCACCGTGCCGCACGCGGCGCAAACCCCCGCAGCGCTGATCTGCCTTTGCAGGTTGTCCCACTGACCGTATCGATCCGTAAGCGTCGCGTAGTCGTACATGGCGCCGGCCGCGAAGGCAAACGCAATCGTGCACCATCGCAGCCAGCGCTGGCCGGGCGTGAGATCACACAGCCAAAGCATATTGGCATGCGCACACAGAAACGCCGCCGTGGCCGTCAGGATCAGCGGACGATCCGCCCCTTGTATGGGCTTGCCCCAGACGTCGCGCATGGCCAGCGCGAATGCCGCGGCGGCCGCCCCGACGCCGATCCATCGCCAATGCCACCGGTCCACGCCGACGCCCCCCAGCGACACCGCTCCCACGAGCGCCAGCAACAACAGCAGCCAGCCTGTTCCCAACAGATTGTCTATCAATTGATACGATGCGTTCCACCGATGGGATGCGGTCGACCAGATGGCCGCCAGGAAAAACGCCAGCGATGCAGCGCAAAGGACGAGCCCCGCGCCGCCGGCCCACCGCCCGGCGCTGCGCTGCCGCACGTGCATCAGCACGGCCGCCGGCACGCCCACGCCGCCAAACGCCAGCGCCGTAAAGGCGAACTCCTCTTCGCGTCGGTGCCCGAATATCATCCCCAGCGGATCCCACAGCGCCAGCAGAACCAGCACGAATTCCGCCAGCAGCAGCCCCATCGTGAACAGAAAGGTCTGGCGGTTCTTATCCGAATCCAGGACTCGTGCCGCGCCCAGCATCAGCGCGCAAGTAATGCTTGCCGCCACGGTCGTGCCGACGAGTCGATAGCTTTCGACACCCCAAGGCGTGAGCAGCGCCACAACCGCCATCGCTGCCGAGGCGGCCAAACAACCCAGCATTACCCGCAGAATAACCCGCCGCCAGGCAGCTATGTCCACCGGCCCCATGCCCAGATAAATTAATCTTTACTAACCGGCGATCAAGTGCCCCCGGCCGCCGAAATCCGCCCGGCCGTCCAGCCCCTGACGCTGCCCCGGAGAAATTGGCCGTTGACTGCGATTGAGCTACTGTCCTAACGTAAGCACGTGGATTTGCCTATCGTCTAACCCGAGGAGGTTTCCATGAGGACGCTTTTGTGTGCACTTATGGCCATGTTGGCCGTTGGCCTGGTGGCCAAATTCACCGTCGCCGACGAACAGAAGGACGCCGCTGCCAAACAGTCGATTACCGGCATTTTGATCGACCAGCATTGCGGCGAAATGATGATGAGCAAGGACGACCCCGAAGCCGCCGCCGCCGACCACCCCAAGTCGTGCTGCACCGCGGAAGCCTGTGCCGCCTCCGGTTATTCCGTCATCAGCGGCAAACAGATGCTCAAGTTTGACGACAACGGCAACAAGCTGGCCAAGGATTTCCTAGCCAAGACCGACATGGAGAAGAACCTCCGCGTGACCGTCGAAGGCACCGTTACCGACGACAAAATCGCCGTGACGTCCCTCACGGCCGCGCCCCCGACGACCCAGCCCTAACGCATTTGCCAACCAATGGGTCTTTGCCTATTAGCCGACGGCGATCCCGCCGCCGCACATATGGATCGACCCGCACCACAGGCTAAATGTCCGCCGAACCCGGCGATTGCAGTCAAATCCGCGCCTACTGTCCGCTCCCGACTCTGCCCTGGAGAGATTGGCCGTTGACTATGTTTGCCCTGCTGTTCTAACGTAAGCGCGTGGAATTGCCCATCGTCTAACGCGAGGAGGTTTCAATGAGGACGCTTTTCTGCGCATTGACGGTCATGTTGGCCCTTGGCCTGGTGGCCAAATTCACCGTCGCCGACGACCAGAAGGGTGCCGCCGCCAAGCAGTCGATCACCGGCATTTTGATCGACCAGCGTTGCGGTGAACAGTTGTTGTTTAAGGACAACCCCGAAGCCGCCGCCGTCGACCACACCAAGGCGTGCGCCACCGCCGAGGCCTGTGCCGCCTCCGGTTATACCGTCATCAGCGTCAATAAGATGTTCAAGTTTGACGACAACGGCAACACGCTGGCCAAGGATTTCCTGGCCAAGACCCCTTTGGATAAAAACCTCCGCGTGACCGTCGAAGGCACCGTAAACGTCGACCAAATCGCCGTGACGTCCCTCACGGCAGCGACGCAGCCGAAGTAGGCCGTCGCCGGATTGTTATTTACCACGGAGGCACGGAGGCACGGAGGCCAACTTTTCTTATAAATCCATTCGCTTGTTTTCTCATCTTGGAGTTTGGACGATCAAACGCTTTGATGCTCAGATGAACTAGAGCGCCTCCGTGTCTCCGTGGTGAAAACCGTTTTTCGCATTTTCGCGGTCAAGCACCGTGGAGGAAAAATTCCATCAGCTCATGTCCGTGCTCGATGACGTGGCCGCTGGCGGCGGCGTTCTTCTCGCTGTAGCGGGCGGGGGTGGGATTGGATACGCCACTGCCGCAAATCGCGAACAGCGTGGGGGCGTAGCCGTGCTTGCGCGTGGCGATGTTGGTGGGATGATCGGGCATCACCAGGATTCGCCACTGCGGGAAGGTTCGCAGCTTGGCCAGAACCGGGCCGACGATGTGCTTGTCGATGTGCTCGATGGCGGCGATCTTGGTTTTCCAATCGGCTTGGTGGCTGGCTTCATCGGGGGCTTCGATGTGGCTGAAGACCAGATCGTATTTGTCCAGCATGGCCGCGGTCTCGCGGCCCTGGCCGGCGTAATTGGTGTCGTGAAAGCTGGTCATGCCTTCGACTTCGTGCACGTCCCAGCCCATCAGGTTCGCCAGGCCGCGCAATAAATCCACCCCGCTGATCATGCAGCCGCTGGCGATGCCGAAGCGGTCTTTGAATTTCGGCAGACTCGGGGCCTTGCCCTGGCCCCAGAGCCACACCTGCGTCGCGGGATTGCGTCCGGTGCGCGATCGCGTCACCGGATGATCCGCAAAGAGCTGGCGCGACCGATCCATGATCCTCCGCAAAATCTCGCTGCCCTGGCCGGCCGGCAGATACCCGGCGATCGGCTGCTCGGGGATGTCGTGCGGCGGTTTGGTGGTGACGTTGAAAGTCTCGCTGCCGCGATAGACCAGGAGGTTGCGGTAGCTGACACCGGGGAAAAACTCAAACCCCGGGAGCTTCAGATCATGGGCCAAATCCGCCAGCAATCGCCGGGCATCGGCGTTGCTGATGCCGCCGGCGGAGTGGTCTTTCATGATGCCGTCGATGACCGTGACCAGGTTGCAGCGAAATACCCAGTCGGTGGGGGCCAGGGCGATGCGCTGGGCGGCGGCTTCCAGGGGTGCTCGGCCGGTGTGGTAGACCTTGGGGTCATAGCCCAGCAGGCACATCGTGGCGACGTCGCTGCCGCTTTCAAAACCCTCGGGCACGGTGCGGACCAGGCCCTGTCGGCCCTGCATAGCGACGCGATCCATGTTGGGGATGTTGGCCGCTTCCAAGGGCGTGCGTCCGCCCAGCTCTGCCAGCGGCTCATCGGCCGCTCCGTCCGGAATGATGATGGCGTATTTCATGCCCACTGCCGCGATTCTCACTGCGTCGAGAATTCCTTGGGTTGATCGATGATCCGCAGGCAGACCGTGGGCGGCTGGATGGAAGAAAGAGCGTCGATGTCCTTCAGGGCCGCTTGGACGGAACCCTCGCGGGCCTGGTGCGTGGTGATGACGACGGGCACGTGCTGGCCGTCGTTCGCTTCGTGCTGCAAGATGGCCGAAAGACTGATCCGTTTGTCGCCGAGGATTTTGGTGACTTGGGCGAGAACGCCCGGCTCGTCGCGGGCCATCAGCCGAAGATAGTATCGGCTGGTTAATTCCTGGTGCGGCAGCACCGATGCGGGCGGGACCTGGTCGGCCAGCATGTGAAGCTGCTTGAAGGCCAGGGGCGTGGTGCCCAGGGCGATGTTGATCAGGTCCGCGACAACCGCGCTGGCGGTGGGCATCTGTCCCGCGCCGCGGCCGTAGAAAAGGGCGTGGCCCAGCGCATGGCCATAGACGCTGATGGCGTTGAAGCTGCCGCTCACATCCGCGAGCAGGTCGTCCTCATGAACCAGCGTCGGATGAACGCACAGGGAGATTTTTTCTCCGTGCCGCCGGGCAATGGCCAGCAGCTTGATCACGTAACCCAGCTCGCGGGCGAACTGGATGTCGGTTTCCTGGAGGTTTTCGATTCCCTCGGTGTGGATATCGGCCTCGTTGACCGCGACGTTGAACGCGAGGCCCGCGAGGATGGAAAGTTTCTGGGCTGCGTCGCGCCCGGAAACGTCCATGGTGGGGTTGGCCTCGGCGAATCCGGCTTTTTGGGCTTCGGCCAGGGCATTGGTGTACGACCAGCCGTTGCGCGTCATGCGGGTGAGGATGAAATTGCAGGTTCCGTTGACGATGCCGACCAGGGCATCGATGCGATTGGCCACCAGGCCGTGCAGAAGGGCGTTGATGATGGGAATGCCGCCGGCGCAGCTGGCTTCGAAGGCGATGCAGGCATTGTGTTTGCGCGCCAGGGAAAAGAGCTCCGCGCCGCGGGCGGCCAGGAGGCTTTTGTTGGCGGTGACGACCGATTTGCCCAGCTTCAGCGCCCGCTGGATGAAAGTGCCGGCCGGCTCGAGGCCGCCGATGAGTTCGACGACAATTTGCGTATGGGGATCGTCTATGGCCCGCTCGGCATCGTGGTGATACGGGACGTCAATCCCCGGTCGATCGTTTTGCCTCACGACCACGTGTTGGATTTTCAAATCCAGGGCGGTGCGCCGGCGGATGAGATCGGCCTGCTGCTGAAGGATGCGGACGACGCCGCTGCCCACGACACCACAGCCCAGTAAGCAGATTCCGATGGATGGTTCGCTCATGCGATCAGCCTCATATCCGTGGGGCTGACTGTACGGACCGCGCGGCGGCGAATCAAGCCGAGCGGTCCCGGCGGCAAGTCGCGTGTTTGACGCGCTTTGCGGTCGTCCTTACCATCACCCGGCTCCGGCAGTTGCCGGGCCAGGAACGCACCCGCATGTTCGCCATCGTCAGCGATATTCACGGAAATCTCGAGGCGTTCACCACGGTCTTGGCCGAGATCGATCGGCGCGGGATTCAGCACATCGTGTGCCTGGGGGACATCGTCGGGTACGGGCCCAATCCGATGGAGTGCATCGATCTGGTGGCGGCGCGATGCCGGGCGTCGCTGATGGGGAACCACGATTTCGCGGTTTTTTATGAGCCGTACAACTTCAACCAGGGGGCGGAGGCGGCGTGCTACTGGACGCGGCGCTGCTTTGAAGAGGACCTGGACGTGCCGCGGCGGGCCAACCGGTGGAGATTCCTGGGAAATCTGCCCGTGCGCTTGCGCACCAACGACTTTGTGGCGGTGCACGCGTCGCCGCGGCGGCCGATCAACGAGTACATCTTCCCGGATGACATCTACACCAATCCGGGCAAGTTCGTGAGCATCTTCGAGCGGTTTGACCGCCTGTGTTTCGTCGGGCACACGCACGTTCCGGGGGTCTTTCTGGAAGGGCCGGATTTTTACAGCCCCGATGAGCTGGATTACAAGTTCGAGCTGACGGATGAGAAGGCGATCATCAACGTCGGCTCGGTGGGCCAGCCGCGCGACCGCGATCCGCGCACCAGTTTCGTGATCGTGACCGACACGTACATCGAGTTCGTCCGCCTGGTCTACGACGTGGAAACCACGGTCAAAAAGGTGGAGGCCGTCGAGGAATTGGACAACTTCCTGGGCACGCGGCTGCTGGACGGGCGATGAGAGCGCGTCTTGGGGGTAAAGGGTCAAATTGAATGGATAAGCGGATGTACATCACTGCGGGGCTGCTCATGCTGGTGGTCATGGGCTACTACGCATTTCTGGTGAATTACGTTTATCCGCGGCACCCGGAGTGGGACACGAGCGGCCGGCGCCCTCAGCCGACCGTTTCGCCGGAACAGGGGCCGGCCACGGGGCCGTCGCCGACCGCGCCTTCGATCGCGGCCGCCGCGACGCAGCCGGCCCAAGCCCCGCCGGGCGGCGCGGCGGCGCTCAAAGCCGTCGGCGCAAGCGGCCCCGGCACACCGGCGTTCATCGGATCGGACAAGGTAAAAGATCCCGAATACGCCCTGGGCGTGCGCATTTCACCGGATGGCGCCGGGCTTGATTCGGTCATCATCAACGAAACCAAGGCGGTCGACGCGATCCACGAGTACACGTTTCAGGAGCCCGATTTTCACTGGCGGGCGCTGGCGACGCGCCGCGTCAGCGTCGACGGACAAAGCGTCGATCTGACCGACGTGAATTGGACGCTGGAATCATCCAACGGCACATCCGCAACGTATGGGATCGATATTCTTTCCATAGGCGGCAAGGCGCTCTTGCACCTGAGCCAGACCTATCAAGTCGAACCGCGGGGGCCAAGGAAAAATCGGGACAACACCTCGGCGGGGTACGGGGTATCGGTGACGTATCGCCTGCGGAATTTGACGGGCGGCGCCGAGCGCGTGCGGATTGATTTTGACGGTCCCGCGATGCCGCCGCGGGAAACCGAACGCGGGGACGATCGACAGATCGTCGCCGGCTACGACCGGGGCGATCAGGCGGTGGACGTGACGCGGCTGGCGCCGGCGGAATTCAAAACCGGCGAAGTGCGTGACCTGTCGCGCAGCAGCAAGGGATACAAGCTCCTGTGGGTGGGGGCGACCAGCTTGTATTTCGGCGCGATCGTCCAACCGCAGAACAAGGACCAGGTGCTAACGGCGCGGGCCACGGTGCTCAATGAGCAGGCGGAGTCGGACCAGCGCGAGATCGCATTGGAGATGCAAACCTCGGAGCTGACGGTGGACGGCAACCAGGCGGTGGACGTGCCGCTGAAGATTTTTTTCGGGCCCAAGCACCGCTCGATGCTCGAGGGGGACTATTACGCGGACTATCCGCGCAGCTACAGCCAACTCCTGGTCACCACCACCGGCATCTGCGGCCTCTGCGCGTTTCCATGGCTGGTGGACCGCTTGGTGGACCTGTTGTGGCTCCTGCAGTGGATTCTTCACGACTGGGGCTTGGCGATCATCGCCCTGGTGCTGATCGTGCGGCTAATGCTGCACCCCATCACCCGCAGCTCGCAAGTCTCCATGATGAAGATGCAGAAGATGGGGCCGGAGGTCGAGCGACTCAAGAAGAAATACGGCGATGACAAGGAAGCGTTCACCAAGGCGCAGATGCAGATGTACAAGGAGATGGGCTTTACTCCCATCCTGGGGTGCCTGCCGATGTTTTTGCAGATGCCGATCTGGATCGCGCTGTACTCGGCGCTGCAAAATGAGTTTGAGCTGCGGCAGGCGCCGTTTTTGTTCACGTACATTCACGACCTGGCGCGGCCGGACCGCCTGATCTCCTGGGACACGCACGCCTTTGTCCTTCCGCTGATCAGTCTGAAGATTGCCTCGCTGAACGTGCTGCCCATCATCATGGCGGTGACCTTCTTCCTGCAGCAGAAGTACACGCCCAAACCGCCGACCACGACGCCCGAACAGCAATCGCAACAGAAGATCATGCAATGGATGACCCTGCTGTTTCCGATCTTTCTGTACTCCGCTCCCAGCGGCTTGAACCTGTACATTCTGACCAGCACGGCCATCGGCGTCTGGGAAAGCAAGCGCATCCGCGATCACATCAAGCGGCGCGAGGAAGCTGAAAAGGCGCAGAAGGTGTTTGTGGACACCAAGCCGACGCGTCATGGAAAGCAGAGCAAGAAGCAGGAAGCGGCGCAGAAAGCGCAGGCCAAGCCCGGCTGCATCGCGGGCTGGTGGGCGAATCTGCAGGCGCGGGCCGAGCAGATGCGCCAGGAAACGCAGCGGCGCAACAAGAACTCGTGATCCTGGACGACACGATCGTGGCGATCAGCTCGGCGGCGGGGGCGTCGCCGCGCATGGTGGTTCGCGCCAGCGGCCCGGCGGCGGGGGAACTGCTCAATAACCTCTGCCCGGAAGGCGCGCCGCACGCCTGGCCCGCCGGCGTCGCGCGGCGCTGCACGATTGTCCTGTCGCCCGAGATCGGTTTTGCGGCCTGGGTGTGGTGGTTTGCTGCGCCGCGGAGCTACACCGGCCAGGACGTGATGGAACTGCACGTGCCCGGAAATCCGCTGCTGGCGCGGATGGTGCTGGATCGCCTGGTGGCGCTTGGCGCGCGGCCGGCCGAGGCTGGTGAATTCACCGCCCGTGCCTATTTCAACGGCAAATTGGACCTGACGCAGGCGGAGGGCGTCGCGGCGTCGATCGCCGCCAACAGCGCCGCCGAGCTGGCGGCGGCGCGGCAGCTTGCCGTGGGGGAACTGTCGCGACGCTTACGGCCCATCCTGAACGACGTGGCCCAGACGCTCTCCCTCGTCGAACTGGGAATTGACTTTTCCGAGGAGGACATCCAGCTTCTCTCCGCCCAGCAGATCGAGCAGCGCCTGGGGGCCGCTGAGGCGCAACTGGCGGATCTGCTCCAACAGAGCAGCCGTTTTGAGAAACTGAGCCACGAGCCCACGGTGGTTCTGGCCGGTCGGGCCAACGCGGGCAAGAGCACGCTGACCAACGTCCTGGCCGGGCGCAATCGCTCGATCGTCTCAAACGTGGCCGGGACCACGCGCGATGCGCTATCGACCGAAGTCGCTCTGGCCAGAGGTATCGTCCGCCTGGTTGACGTCGCGGGATTGGAAAATACCGCGGGACACGATCCGTCCGGTATCGCCCGCCAGATGCATGAGCAAGCGTGGCGCCAGATGCAGGAGGCCGATGCGCTGGTGCTGGTGCGCGAGATAGACGATCGGCGTTCGCCGCCCCAGTTGCCGCGCGACGTCGATTTGGTCGTGCATTCGAAAGCCGATTTGCGCGCCCCCTCTTTCCCCTCCCCCGGTACGCCGGGGGAGGGGCAGGGTGGGGGTCTTCCCATCAGCGCGCTGACCGGCCTGAACATGCAGGAGCTGCGCGACGAGCTGGATCGCTTGGCCTTCGGGACCGAATCGGTCGGGGCGTCTTTGGCGTTGGGGGCCCGGCATCTGCGAGGGATCGAAGAGGCGCAGGCGGCTCTGCGGGAGGCGCACCAGCACGTGGAGGATTCCGCGGAGCTGCTGGCCGTCGATCTTCGCGAGACCCTCGATGCGTTGGGCCAAATTCTGGGTCAGGTCACGCCCGATGACATCCTGACCCGCATTTTCTCGACGTTTTGCATCGGGAAATAGCCCTCGCTTGCGACACGCCTTGCAAGGCGGGCGGGCGGGTTCTACCTTCGGGCCTCTCGTTATGGACAAATCGGTGCCGGCATCGTCGATCAATCCCCCGCCGCCCGCGGCCGACGCGGCGGCCCTGTCCCCGGCGATGCGGCAGTATCAGCAATTCAAGGCCGAGTATCCCGGCTACGTGCTGTTTTTCCGGATGGGTGATTTTTACGAGTTGTTTTGGGATGACGCGAAGCTGGCGGCCCGCGTGCTGGGCGTGGCTCTGACCAGCCGAAGCCGCGGCGGACTCGAGGCCGAAGATGCGATCCCCATGGCCGGCGTGCCGTTCCACGCCGTGGACGGATACCTGCGCCGCATGATCGCCGCGGGCTATAAGGTCGCGATTTGTGACCAGACCGAAGACGCGTCCCAGGCCAAGGGCCTGGTGCGCCGGGACGTGGTTCGCCTGATGACGCCCGGCACGCTGACCGATGATGCTCTGTTGGACGGCGGGGCGGACAATTACCTGGCGGCGGTGGCCTTTGCCGTCACGCGTAAGGACGGCTACCGCGCTGCCTTGGCGTGGGTGGAGCTCTCCACCGGCGCGTGCGTGGGCATGAGCGGCAACGAGGGGCAGGTGAAGGACCAAATCGCGCGCCTGCGCCCGGCCGAAGTCCTGGTCCCGGAACTGCCCTCGGGCCAAAAACACGAAATGGCCAAGGCGATCGAATCCATCGGCTCGATCGCCGTGACCGCGCGCCCCGGCTGGCAGTTTTCCCCTCATCACGCCAAGGAACAGATTCAGCGGCAGTGGAACGTGGCCACGGCCCAGGGCCTCGGCTTTGCCGATGACGATCCAGCGCTGTCGGCCACGGCGGCGCTATTGAGCTATCTCCAGGAAACGCAAAAAACGTCGCTGACGCACCTGCGCCCATTGCGCCGCCACGTGGTCGAGGACCACCTGTGCATCGACCCGGCAAGCTGGCGCAGCCTGGAGATCGACCGGACGGTCCGCGGGGGCACGGTCCAGGGCTCGCTGCTCGGGGCGATCGACCGCACGCGCACGCCCATGGGCAAACGGCTGTTGCGGCAATGGCTTGCCTCTCCCCTGACCGACCTGGAACACATCGAGGCGCGGCAGACGGCCATCGCGGCCCTCTTGGCGTCGCCGGCCGACCTCACCCAAATCGTCGATTTGCTGGACGACGTGTGCGACGTCGAGCGGATCGTGGGCCGCGTTTCGGTGGGGCGGGCCAGCCCGCGCGATCTGGCGGCCCTTTCTCGCTGCCTGGCGTCGATGCCCAAGCTCCTGGACCGCCTCGGCAGCCTCGGTGCCGCCAACGACGTGGCGCCCGAGCTGGTGGCCATGCGCCCCTTTTGCCTCGAGCAGGCCCAGTACCTGGCCGGCGCCATCAAGCCCGATCCCGAGCCGCACTTGCGCGAAGGCGGCGTGATCGCGCCCGGTTTCGATGCCGAACTGGATCGCCTGCGCCAAATCGGCACCAACAGCCACCAGTGGCTGGCCAGCTACCAAGCGAAACTGGCCGGCGAATCGCAAATCCCATCCCTGCGCGTCGGCTACAACAAGGTGTTCGGCTACTACATCGAAGTCACGGATGCCCATCGCCAAAAGGTTCCCGCGGCCTGGACGCGCCGCCAAACGGTTAAAAATGCCGAGCGCTACATCACCGAGGAACTGAAAGCCTTCGAGACCGAAGCGATTGGAGCGCAGGATCGCGCCATCGCCCTGGAGCAGCAACTGTTCGAGCGCATCCGCCAAGAATTGCTGACGCACGTGGAGTCGCTGGGCGAGCTGGCGCAGTCTCTGGCTCGGCTGGACGTGCTGTGTGCCCTGGCCGTGCTGGCCCAGCAGAGGCGCTATTGCCGCCCGACCCTCAGCGAAGACCGCACCCTGGAGATCGTCGAGGGCCGACACCCGGTGTTGGAGCAGCAGCTTGGCAGCGAATTCGTCGCCAACGACGTGCGCTTCGCCCCCGAAGACGCGGTCTTTCTGATCACCGGCCCCAACATGGCCGGCAAAAGCACCTACATCCGCCAAGTGGCGTCCATCGTCCTGATGGCCCAGATTGGCAGTTACGTCCCCGCCAAGAGCGCAACCATCGGCATCGCCGACCGTCTCTTCGCCCGCATCGGCGCCAGCGATGAAATCCACGGCGGACAATCCACCTTCATGGTCGAGATGATCGAAACCGCCAACATCCTGAACAACGCCAGCGACCGCAGCCTGGTGATCCTGGACGAGGTGGGGCGCGGCACCAGCACCCTGGACGGCCTAAGCCTGGCCTGGGCCGTTGTCGAGCACATCGCCCTGGAGGTGCGCTGCCGCACCCTGTTTGCCACGCATTACCACGAGTTGACCGACCTGGCCGAGCGGTTCAAAGCCGTTCGCAATCTCAACGTGGCCGTGCGCGAATGGGAAGACCAGGTGGTCTTTCTGCACCGCATCGTGGAGGGCGGCACGGACCGCAGCTACGGCATCCACGTCGCCCGCCTCGCCGGCGTCCCGCCAACCGTCCTGGCTCGTGCCCGCCAACTGCTCTCCGAACTAGCCGTGCAACACGTCGGCTCGCGTCCCGTGTCCAAAAAGCACGAAGCCCAGGACCCCGACCAGCTTCCATTGTTCGTGGACCCCGCCCACCAGATTGCGCAGGAGTTGGCGGAAGTGAATCTGGACCAGCTATCGCCCATGCAGGCGTTCGATTTGCTGCGCAAACTGCGGGAAAAAATGCGGAGTCAATCCTAAAATGTCTTTGATTGACGATATCCGAGCAAAGTTCCTCCGCGATGAGTTCGAATTCTCGCGGCACGCAGTTGATCAAACAATTCGGCGCAGCATATCGGTGGCGGAGATTCGTCAAGCCGTCGCGGCGGGCGCCGTGATAGAAGATTATCCGAAGGACAAGTATGGGCCGAGCTGTCTGGTTTTTGGTCGAACCGACGATGGTCGGGCCCTGCACATTCAAATCAGCTATCCCTCGCATCCGATCCTTAAAATAGTTACACTTTACGAACCCGATCCGGATCAATGGATCGATTTCCGCACGAGGAAGCCATGAACGAGCAGCGGCCAAGCGAGACGATGGAAGACAGAGAAGTGACCTATACCGTGGAAACGGATGGCCGAATCATCGTCATCGAGCACGTTCCCGCCCGGGTCTGCGTTGAGACGGGCGAACAGTTCTTCTCACCCCAGACCGTCGAGCGCATCCATGCGATTGTGCGCGGCGAGCGCAAGCCCGCCAGAACCGTGCAGACGCCCGTATACGAGTTTGCCGCATAGGGCGTGATTTGATCGGCTGGACCGTTGGCTCTGGCATTTCGCGATCCTGCCCGGGCAGTTCAAGGGGAAACTCGAGAGGTCGCCATCGCCCACCAGATTGCGCAGGAATTGGCGGAAGTGAATCTGGATCAGCTCACGCCCATGCAGGCGTTCGATTTGCTGCGCAAGCTAAAGGAGAAACAGAGCCGTTGAGCAATAGAGAATTCCGGCTCGTTCTACTGTTCTATTGCTCGACTGTTCTACTGCTCTCACGCGACTCGCGTGCGGCCCCCGACGGTGCAATTCAGACATACTCGCCGATCCAGGCAATGTAATCACGCAAGGGAGTGCTCGACAACGAGTTCACCAAACGGCGGTCCGCGGAAACCATGACCCCTTCTTCCCTTATCGCCAGGGCCAAATACAGACAATCGTAGACGGTTCGCTCGGTCCGAATCGCTAGCCGCAAGGCCGCATCGACAAGTCCGGCCGATGGCGATACCTGCAGGGGCAAGCTCAGAAAATCGTCCAGGAGCTGCCCGGCATCAGCCGCATCGATTTCATTTCGACGCCAACGCTTCCAGATGACGTTGGTCAATTCGCAGTAAATCAGGTCCGGCGCCAGCAGCGGCCCCCGGCGGACCAAGAGCTTGCGCGCGGCCTGAGTCTGTTGCTCAGGAAAGAAGGCGGCGGCCACCGCGCTGGCATCGACGACGCAGGATTTCATCGGGCGCGGTCCTCGCGTATCAAGCCTGCGCTGGATGAGAATTTCCGGCCGGCGAATCGCTGCTTCCATCGGTCCAGCAAAATCCGAACGTCGTCAGACCCCGCGGACTGCTCGATCAGCAGCTTGGCTTCGCTTTGGAGGGATCGCCCATTGCGCCTGGCCCGATCCTTAAGCTGCCGGACCGTTTTGGCCTTCAAACCTCGCACGAAGATACCGGGCATCGTTCACTCCTTATTGTCAAGCGGCGTGATGCTAGCATATTGCTAGCACCGCATCCAGTGTTATCGGCGGTTCGGCCCGAGCGCATAAGTCGCCCGTTGCCGACGCCGATGGCGTGTCTCATTTCAACGGCCACACGCAGGAAATCATCCACTTAACGCGCGTCCAGCTTGGCGATCGCTACAAGTTCGATTTCATCCCCCGCGGCCCCCAGCAGGAATCCGCCGGCAAACGTGATCGCCGGTGAAAATCTGTCGGCGCCTCTACTTATTGAACTTGGCAGGAATCGCATACGCGCTTGAAATCATCCCAATACTGGTCGAATGTCTGAGGTGTAGCGTTGAACACCACACCCAGCACCTTCCCTTGCCTCAATGAGATGATCGCCGCGTCACGCATCTTTCGTCCGCGGACCTGGTAGTCCATAGTAAAACCGTAGGCATCCGTGCCCGCCAAAGTCGTGCGCACCGGATCGGAGCATGTGGCATTTGGATCGATGTGTTGAATCGGCGCGATGGTGTTGTGATATAACTGATCCAAGTCCATCTGTCTGCCAGGGGGCAATGTATTGTAGCTAACGACAATTTCCACAGGCGGCTTATTGCTATCACCCGTCCATGGCGATCCAAAAAACACTACTGCTCCGCGCCGCTTGCCTGTCTGAAAATCCGCAGGATATTGAACGGTGACCCCGGACGTGGTGTTGGCATAAGTCAAGTCGGGTTGGGTTGGCGGCGCGCCTGGGCGAGCTAAACGATCCTTGAACGCTTGGCTGGGGTCGGTCGCGTCCGGTGCCGTAGTCGCCCTAGTCAACGATGGAGTAGATGGTGGCGCCCCGGAGCCCGGCTGGGTTATCGATTGGCCCGCGTTGCCGCCTCCTGATCCGCTCGGAGGAAGTGCATCTTCGGAGATAGGTGCGACGGAACCTTCCTCATAAAGAGGCTCTGGCCCGCCGCCAAAAGCAACCTCCCAGCCCCGATCTTTTCGTTTGGTCAGGTCATAATTCCAAATTGGACTGTCGCGAGTCGTCCAATTCGCCCACGTGCCCTGTTTCCACGAGCGAGCACCTTTGGGCTTACCCAACGTTCGCGTGGCAGCGGCGTAGAACGATACGCGCCCCTTCCACTCGACGCCGTTCAGTCTGTCCGCCTCTTCGATGCGGATGGTTCCCACGCGATAGTAAACGTTGTGGCATTGAAGAACGTAGGTTCCGAAAACAGTTTGCACAAGACTCGTCGCGAGACTGGCCCCATACGCTCCATGGAATTGGGGTGAGATGCTGCAGTGGCTTGCAAACCTCATATATGCCGTGAGAACCGCTTCACCGTCGAGGATGGTAAGACCATCCTGTGGCGGTGGTTCCAACGGCACGCCATCCGCACCGACCCGAACGAATGTATCAGTCGCAGAACCGTCATCATAGGACAAGTGCAGCCACGATCTGTCTACGGTTGGCTTGCCGCGGACGGGAGGCCGTACGTTATTGCCCGGAGCAAATTCTACCACTAAATAATTGGCTTCATCGAGCTTCCATTTTCCGGTATATTGCTTTTTTCCCCCACTGAATATTTCGCACTTCTCCGTCAAATCAACGCTGCCATCCCCGCCAAGAGTAAGCGTGACGATGGCTTCCCATGGCCGTGACCCAACTAGGTGCATACAGGCCCAAGCTCCCTGTAGTTGCTTCCAGGCAGGCTGTTCATAGAGCCCGTTAGGCGCGTTTGCTGTCGCGGCGACGGGTTGAGTGGCTGCCGGCGAAATCTGCGCAGCACCTGACCCATTCGGCGCAATTGTGGGATTCTTAACATCAATAGTTTTGATTTCCGCGCTCGGTAGTCCAATATCACCATGCAAGGTGACAAGCGTGATTCTTTCAGTGCCTATTCGCCCCTTGAGTTTAGTTCCGTCGCTTAACACGAATTGACCATCCCCGAATCCGACGATGTCCGTTGCGGTCATTTCTTGAGTTCCATATTTCGTCGTGATCTCCACCTTTGTTACTTGGAAGTGACCGATCAGCACTGATCCGTCTTGCATGACTACTGACACCTCGGGCGCAGCGGTCCCAGGGGACGATTGATCTGCGGAAACAGCAAGTGCAGCGCCCAGCACCAGCGTAAGGGCAACGGCAACCGAACCCAATTGAGTCGTGTGTGATCCGAACTTTTTGCGCGACATCAAGCCTCCTCCCTCAATTTGACTTTCGTCCGCTTATGCGAAACCAAACGCCCCCCACATCGCACAAAAGCGGCTTCCGGAGCAATAGTTCCGCAAAGACTTCAACCGGCAACTCAAAAGCATTCTGGGATTTGGGTAAATCAGCCGAGAGCAGCACCCTTCCCACCATTGTAGACACTAACGCTTGACAATGGGTTAGATCAAGCGCCGCTTCATTTCACAACAATTCCACGCTGACGGGTAAATACTCAGACTGCCGAATGAAATCAGAAAAGCCTTGAGTTTCGTCTCGGGTACGGTGCCCGCACTCAAAATGACGGAAAACGCGGGGCAAGTCGATCACGCTACGCGGGTCTTGCGCTTGTGGCCTGGGCGGGATGATTCAATGCGGCGCATGGCTTCGGGGTCAAAGAGTTTCTCGCCGCAGTTGGGACATCCATGGTGTTCAACGTACCGGGCGACGTACTGCTTGCCACGGAAATTGCCGTGATAATCCCCCACTACCAGCCGAATCCTGCGGCTACCGCACGTTGGACATGTCTTGATCTTCAGCATGGCGATCTTTCTTCGAGCCTGAGCGTCAGAGTCGAAGGCTGCGGTAGTACCCGTCTACTGTTCACCTGTCCACTGTTCTCCTCCTCTCGCGCAGCGCAGCGCCCCCAGAGGCGGCACGCGCGTGAAGGTCTTTCAAAATTTTCTCGTAACCCAAACCCATCCAATATCTTACGTGACCACTGACTGGTTCGTTGCGCTCTCTCTAGCGCGCAATAAGTTGCTACCAATACACTTGTGTTGATAAAAAAGGGGGTCAGGACCCCTTTTTGGAACGTAACCAAAATGGAGACAATGGCTTACGCGTTTTCGGCCTATTTTCCGGGCCGTTCGCCGCACGACTTACGGCCCAAAACGGCGATATTGCGCCAAAAACCGCTTCGCTAATCTCACTTCCAGTTCGGTCCGAGCGCCCGGGGAAAATTTTTCTTGAAAAATCATAAGCAAAATGTTGCGTAAGTACCCACCTCCGCCAAGGTTGTGTTTCGTTCCTTGCGCGATAGTGAATTTGCACCCAGCGCACAAATCCTGCTCCTGCCGTGCGATGTGATTGTGCAGCATCGCGGGCAACAAACCAGCCAAAACATGATTGCATCGATTGCAATTCTCGGCCGGGCCATCGGATAACCGCATTACGGGGACGTCGGCTCGGGCGGGGGCGCGGGCGGTTGGCGTTTGCGGGATTGGTCCAGGGCCATCTTCAGGGTGTCCAGCAAACGCGGCACGTGCGGAGGGGCCATGAAGACTCGCGTGGAAACGGCCGCGGTGGGGTAAAAATCGGTGATGAAATCGAAGAAGAACTCGGCCGGGGAATGGCCGACGCGAAGATTGTTGGCGTAGCCGCCGCTGAGCAGCTCGTCCGGGAGTTTGAAGTTTTCGTAGATCTCGGCAATGCTCGGCCGGCGTTGCGGGGGCTTGGGCAGCGGCTTGGGCGGGCCGAAGTTCTTGGTGTACTTTTCCAGGTTGTCGCCCACAACGTGAATGAGCTGCTCCATCAGCATCGGTGAGACCACCACGCGGGCGACGATCTGGAAGGGGCGAACCAGGCCCTGCATGAAGTCAATCACGAATTCGTTGGGGGTGTCCAGGACGACGACGCCGGTGCTGGTGACGCCACGCAGCACTCGCTCGGGGACACGCGCCGAAACGGGCTGATGCTGGAATTGCTGCGTGAAGGCGCCGGAATCCTGGGGATTGTCCGGCTGCGGGTTGTCGCGCGGCTGATCGCCGGGGTTGCCGGGTGTGCCGGGTGCGTCGGGGGCATCTTCCATGCAGGACAAGTTACCGACAGTCGCGGCCGCAATCCACTCTTTAGGAAATGCGGCCACGAAGCAGTCGCTAGAACCCGGTGCGTTTGAACTGTTTTTCCAGGTCGTGCAGGGTCATGCGCAGGGTGGTGGGTCGGCCGTGGGGGCAATTGCTGCTGCGGTCGATCAGGTGGCGGCGGGCCAGGAGAGCTTCGATCTCGGCGGGGGAAAGGGGATCGCCGGCTTTGACGGCCGCTTTGCAGGCCATCATGTCCAGAACTTCATGCAGGACTTCTTCGTGATGCAGATCGAGCGATTCCTGCTCGCCGCGTTCGAGCAGCTCGCGGAGAAAATCCGCGGGGTCCAGGCGATGCAGAAAACTGGGGAAGGCGTGGATGGCGGCGCCGGTGGGGCCAAGGGGGCTGGCCTCGATGCCCAGGCGTCGCAACAGGGGCTGGATTTGATCCAGAAGCTCCAGTTGCCTGGCGGAGGCGGCGAAGGTGAGCGGGATGAGAAGCCGCTGGCTCTCCAGGGGGCCGTGCGAAAGACGGGCCAGCAAGTCCTCGTACATGATCCGCTCGTGCAGGGCGTGCTGATCGATGATGAGCAGGCCGTCTTCGCTTTCGACGACGAGATAACAGTTGTGCAACTGAATGGCCGGCACCGAGCCGGTGGGGATTGGCGCGGGGACCGGCGAGGGCGATGGCGAAGCCGCAGGCGCTGGCGCAGGCTGCGGGGGCCGCGGCGAATCCGGCTGCGGAAAACTGCCCTGCGGCAACGCGGATTGAAAGAACTCGGCCAATTTCTTGCGCATGTCCTGGCGAACGGGATCGTCCACGGGCGGAGCGATCTGGCGAGCGGCGAGGGCGACGGGAGAAAGGTCGCTGCCCAGGAGCTTTTCGCGGATCACGGAGAGGATCAGGCCGTGAATCCGGCCGCTGTCACGGAAGCGGATCTCGCTCTTGGTGGGGTGGACGTTGACGTCCACGTCCTGCGGGGGCATGGACAGGAGCAAAATCGCGGCGGGGTGGCGGCCGGGTTCGATCAGGCCGCGATAGGCTTCGCGCAGGGCGTGCTGAATAAAACGATCGCGGATACAGCGGCGATTGAGGAAAAAATACTGGTGCTTGGGCGTGGGCCGGGCCAGCTCGGGTTTGCCGATCAGGCCGATCAGGGAGATTTCGGCGTCGCGCAGGTCCAGGGGCAGGCACAGGTCGGCGAATTCGGCGGGCCAGGCGGCCAGCCAACGCCGTTGGGGGCTGGTGGCCGGCAAATCGAGAATGGTGCGCCCGCCGTGGATCAACGTGAAGGAGACGTCGGGAAAAGACAGTGCCAGGCGCACGAACGTGTCGCTGATATGGCCGAACTCGGTGGCGGAGCCTTTGAGGAATTTTCTGCGTGCGGGAGTGTTGAAGAAGAGATTGCGGACTTCGACGACGGTGCCGCGGTTGCCGGCGGCGGCCTGGGGCTGGTCGATCTGTCCGCCGCGGTTGTGGATTTCATAGGCGACGGAGTCGTCGGAGGTGCGGCTGAGAATCCGGGCTTGGGAGACGGCGCCGACGCTGGCCAGGGCCTCGCCACGGAATCCCATGGTGGCGATGCGGAATAGCTCCTCGTCGCTGCGGAGTTTGCTGGTGGCGTGGGGGGCGAAGGCCAGGGGCAGCTCGGAGGGGGGGATTCCGGCGGCATCGTCGATGACGCGGATCAGCGAGCAGCCGCCATCCTCCACCTCGACGACGATGCGCGTGACGTCGGCGTCGAGGGAATTTTCGATCAGTTCTTTGACGACCGAAGCGGGCCGCTCGATGACTTCGCCGGCGGCGATGCGGTTGATCAGCGCCGGCGGCAATGGTTGGATGGGACTGCGCGACACGCGGGCGATTATAGCGACAAGGGGTGAAAAAACGTTCAAAGGATGGATCGCACGACACCGCCGTCGACGCGCAGGGAAGCGCCGTTGGTTGCCGAGGCCAACGGGCTGCAGACATAGGCGACCAAATGGGCCACCTCCTCGACGGTGGCGAATCGCTTGAGCAGGGACGATGGCCGCACGGAATTGAAGAATTCGGTCTCGATCTGCTCGGGTGAAACACCGCGGCGGCGGGCCATGTCGGCGACGAAAGCGCCCACGCCTTCGGAGGCGGTGGGGCCGGGCAGAACGGCATTGACGGTGACGCCGGTGGCGGCGGTGGTTTCGGCCAGTCCGCGCGAGAGGGCGAGCTGGGCGGTTTTGGTGAGGCCGTAGTGGATCATCTCGACGGGAATCTGCACGGCCGATTCGCTGGAGATGAAAACGATGCGTCCCCAGTTCTTGGCGCGCATTTTGGGCAAATAAAAGCGGCTGAGCCGAACGCCGCTCATGACGTTGGTCTGAAAAAGCTCGTCCCATTCCCGGTCGCTGATCTGCTCAAAAGGCGTGGGGCGGAAGATGCCGGCGTTGTTGACCAGGATATCGACCTCGGGGGCGGCGCCGATGAGCCGAGCACAACCTTCGGCGGAACTGACGTCGGCATCGACGCCAGAAACTTTTGCGCCGGGGCATTTGTGGCGAATGGCGGCGACGGCTTGATCGACGCGCTTGGACGTGCGCCCGTTGACGATGACGTTGGCGCTTTCGCGGGCGAGCAAGGAGGCGATGGCCAAGCCGATGCCCGCCGTCGATCCGGTGACCAATGCGGTTTTTCCGCTCAGTTGAAGGTCCATATCCGCTCCTGGAGTCCAGTGGCGGATGATAGCGGCGGTATTGGGTTTTTTCGCCTGTGCCCGGGGCGTAAAATGAGGCGATGGAGTGTCTGGAAGGTCGGCAGTCGGTGCTGGCGGCGCTGCAGGGCAGGTCGCGACGATTTGAAGTGATCCTGATTCGCCAAGGCGCGCATGAAGAAAAAATCCGGGAGGTGCTGGAGGCGGCGGCCGCGGCGCGGGTGCCGGTCAAGCGGGTGAGCGGACGGGAGCTGGATGCGCTGGCGCACGGGGCGAGCCATGGCGGGGTGCTGGCGGTCTGCTCGAGCAAGCCGCCGACAACGGCAGATGAGCTTCTGCAGTTGCTGCGGCGAACCGGGCATCAGCCGCTGCTGCTGCTCGTTGAAGGCATCGAGGATGCGCGGAACCTGGGTTTTACGCTGCGCAGCGCCCAGGCGATGGGGGCGGACGCGGTGTTGATCAAGAAGCATTTGTGGGACTTTGACGAGACGGAAGTGGCTCGCCCGGCCTCGGGGGCGTTGGAGCGCGTGCCGATGGTGCAAGTGGAGGATGTGAAACTGTTGCAGCGGCTGAAGGGCGAGGGGCTGCGCCTGCTGGGGTGCGTGGCGGGGGCCAAGAGAAGCATTTATGAAGCGGATTTGACCGCTGGAGTGATCTTGGCCATCGGCGGCGAGAAGCGGGGATTGTCGGGCGCGGTAAGATCGGTCTGTGACGCACTGGTGAGCATACCGACGGTGGCGGGGGCGCCGTCGTTGGCGCTGTCGCATGCGGCGGCGGTGGTGCTGGCCGAGGCGCGGAGGCAAAGAATCCGTTACAATATTTCCGAGCGGTAGGGGCCGTGAAAGGTTGACTATGGCAAAGGCAAATGTTGATCCGACCGAACTGCGTCGATTTGCTCAGGATTTGAATCGGTTCAATAATGAGTTGCAGGGCCTGCTCGGCGGGCTGAACGCCAAGCTTCATGGATTGGAGGCGACGTGGCGCGACCAGGAACAGCGGAAATTCACCGAGGCGTTTGAGCAGACGGTCAAAGCGGTCGGGAAATTCCTGGAGAGTTCGCACGAGCACGTGCAGTTTCTGGGCAAGAAGGCCGCGGCCATCGAGGACTACCTCAAGCAGCGGTAACGGCGCAGCCGAGGGATGGGCCGGCGGGCCCGGACGGGAGCAACCATGACTACTTCCGCGCGCGTTGACTCGATCGATTCGATCAAAGAGTTCCGCGCCTATTTGACCAAGTTCCAGGAGTCGGCGAGTCTGGCGCTTGGGGACGCGGATTCGGACATTGGGCGGACGGAAAGGTGGCTGGAAGGGGAACAACAGAATTACTGGGCGAGCCAAATCCGCAAGCGGCAGGAAACGCTGTCCAGGGCGGAGGATGCGCTGCGGCAGAAGACCATTTTCAAGGATTCCACGGGCGCGACACCGTCGGCGGTGGACGAGCAAAAGGCGGTGCAGATCGCCAAGAAGAACCTGGCCGACGCGCAGATAAAATTCAACAACGTCAAGCAGTGGACGCGACGGCTGCTGAAGGAGGCGACTTTGTACCGTGGCGGGGTGGCGCGGTTTTCCAACTCGGTGTCGGCTGGCGTGCCGGCGGCGATCGCGCAGCTTGGGGCGACGATCGAGATGCTGGAAAAGTACATCGGTCTGGGTCCCGCGGGGGTCGCGGAAGAGGGCGAGATGGCCGGCGCGGCGGCGGCCGGCGGCGAAGGAGGCCGAGGAACGATGGCACGAGGGGCCGAGACGGTGGAAGCGCCGCGCAAAGGGGAGGCGGAGATCGATCCGGCCGGGATCCGGGCGCGGGTTGCGTCTGTGGAAACGTTGGCGGCGGCAGAGCCGCTGGCGGGACCGGTGGCTCTGGGGTGCGGATTGGTGAGCGGCGAGCATCAGGCCGCGGCGGCGGCGCTGGCGAGCGAGGCTGCGCCGGCCGAAGGACGATCCATCGCCGTGGCGCAGTCGGCGGCGACGGCCAAGCGGCTGTACATGCTTCGAATGCCTGCGGAGTCGGCCATTTCGTGGTGCATCGGGCCGGTCGATGGCGGCGGATCGGAGGGGTACAATAAGGCATCGGTCGCGGATTTGTCGGTTGGGCGGCCGGACCTTGCCGACTTGCTGAAGTTGCCGGTTGGTTCGCTGGTGGTGCTGGACGATGGCGGGCTAGTGGCGATATATAACACAAGCAATGACAATATCTTGCATTCGTCGAGGTGACTGATGGGCATGCATGAAGGCCGGGCTCGGGTGGGAAAATCGGTCAAAGAGCTCATGACGCGTTGGAATGACACCAAATCGCACTGGGACGACTCCACGGCCAGGGCGTTTGAGTCGCGGTTTTTGCAGCCGCTGGAGATGGATTCGCGTCAGGCCATCAACGCCATGGATCAAATGGCCCGGGTGCTGCAACAGATCAGGCACGATTGTGAGTGATTGCTGAATCATGGAAAACACTTCTCCCGACAGTGATCTACTGCCCGATCTTCCGGCGACGATTTCGCCGACGTCGGAAACCGATGAAGATTCGGCCCCGGCGGCGGTGGTCAGCGCTGAAGCGGAAGCGACGGAGATGGGCGAGCCGCTGCCGCAAACGCATCGGGACCTGCAGCGGGGGGCGCTGCGGGATTTGGTGGAATTGGCCACGCAGTGCGCGGACCTGGAGGTGCGGATCGACCGCCAGCTTCATGATTCGTTGGCGGATACGCAGAGCAAGGACCAGCGCAAGCACAGCGACCTGGAGCGGAATTACAAGAGCCTGCAAGAGCAAATCGCGCGCAAGAATGACGAGCGCCTGGGGCAAATCGAAGCGCGGTACCAGCAGAATTTGGCGGCGAACAAAAAGCATGACGAAGCCGTCCGACGTCGGGCCAACGAGGAATTCCAGGCGGTTCAGGAAGACATTAAGCAGAAGTACGAGCAGGCGGTTTGGCTGGCCGAGAGCGTGCTGGAGGCGTCTGAGGGGAAGGTTGCCGAGGAATTGAAGAAGGCGACGGAGCTGTACGCGGCTCACATTGAGTTGCTGGATGCCAAGGAGGATGAAGCGAAGGCGCTGATGGAGCGCTATAACCAGCCGGCCCCGCCGTCAGCGGCGGCCGGCGAGGTCGAGGATGACGGAACATCGTTCGAGCAGCGAAAGCAGATCATCGAGCAGCAGCTTTCGAGGTTGTCCACCCTGTCGGTTCCGAATCTGCTGGTGGGTGCACGACCGTACCTGATCGTTTTTTTGCTTTTGGCGTTGTCGATTGCGGTGCCGCAAGTGGTGAAGCAGACGCTGGAGCCGCAGTGGGAGCTGCTGGGGATTTGCGTGGGCTCGGTGGTGGCGGTGGTGACGGTGGGGCTGTTTGTGCTGGGGTCGATGGCGCGACGGCAGGTGGCGGCGGCGTGTCTTCCGCTGCGCCAAGCGCTGGATGCGGCCCGCATCGGGAACGAACGCGCGCTGGAGCGGGCCAACATGCAGCGCGACACGGACCTGGTCAAGTCCGTGCGGCAGCAGAAGGCGGAAAGTCAAAGCGCGCGGGACAAGGCGGCGCCGTTGCTGGAAAAGGCGGTCAAAAAGAAAGAGGCGGCGCTGGCGGCGGGCAAGGCGGAGCAGGAGAAGAAAACCGCGGAAAACGAGGCGCTGCGCAAGACCGCCGCGGCGGAACTGGAGCAGTGGCGCACGAAAAAACTCGAAGAACTCAAGCAGAAGTACGAAACGGAACGGAAGAACATCGGTCAGCGGACGTCGCAGCGTCAGAACGAGTTGAACGAGCAGTTTCGTGCGGCGCGTGCGGCGCTGGAGAAGCGCTGGAGCGAAGGGCTGCAGAAGATTCAGGCGCCGATGCAGGAAGAGGGCGGCGGGGCGGTGGCGTGGGACGACCCGAGCTGGGAGCACTGGACGCCGCCGACCAAGTTCCCGCCGACGGTGCGATTCGGCCAGCTTCAGATTGATTTAAGAACGATCATCGCCGACGTGGCCAAGGCCGCGCCGTTCACGCTGCCGCTGTCGGAGACGTTCAGCGTGCCGGCGCTGATGGCGTTTCCGCGGCAGGCGTCGCTGCTGATCCACACGGACCGCGCCGGGCGGCTGGACTCGGTCCGCGCCATGCAGATGGTAATGGCGCGTCTGCTGACGTGTTTGCCGCCGGGGCGCGTGCGGTTCACGCTGATTGACCCGGTGGGCCTGGGGCAGAATTTCGCCGGATTCATGCACCTGGCGGATTACGAAGAGGCCCTGGTGGGCGTGCGCATCTGGACGGATACGGATCAGATCGATCAGCGCCTGGAGAATCTGACCGAGCACATGGAGACGGTCATCCAGAAATACCTGCGAAACGAGTTTGCGACGATCGACGATTACAACGCCCAGGCCGGGGAACTGGCTGAGCCGTACCGGTTTCTGGTGATCGCGGATTATCCGGTGAAATTCAGCGACGACGCGTTCCGTCGGCTAAGCAGCATCGCGACCACGGGAGCGCGCTGCGGGGTGTACACGCTGGTCATGCGCGACGTGCGCGAAACCATGCCGGCCGGCACGCACCTGGAGGACCTGGAAGCGCACAGCATCAACCTGGTGAGGGAAGGGGACCGGTTCGTGTGGCGCGACGAAGTGTTCCAGCGATTCCCTTTGTCGGTGGACGCGGCGCCGACGGAAGAACAGCTCACGAGTCTGCTGCACCAAGTGGGCAAGAAGGCCAAGGAGGCCAAACGGGTGGAGGTGCCGTTCACGAGCATCGCGCCCAAGCCGTCGCAGTTCTGGACGCTCAAGACCAATTCGGACGTGCAGGTGGCGATCGGGCGGATGGGGGCGACGCGGCTGCAGACGTTCCGGCTGGGCCGCGGCGTGGCGCAACACGCGCTGATCGCCGGCAAGACCGGTTCGGGCAAGTCCACGCTGCTGCATGCGCTGATCAGCAACCTGGCGATGTGGTATTCGCCGGAGGAAATCGAGCTGTACCTGATCGACTTCAAGAAGGGCGTGGAATTCAAGACGTACGCGGAGCACCAGTTGCCGCACGCGCGGGCGATCGCGGTGGAAAGCGACCGGGAATTCGGGCTGAGCGTGCTGCAGCGGCTGGACGCGGAGCTGACGCGGCGCGGCGATCTGTTCCGCAAAGCCGGCGTGCAGGACCTGGCCAGCTACCGCGATGCCACCGGCCAAAAGATGCCGCGCACGCTGCTGATCATCGACGAATTCCAGGAATTTTTCAGCGAGGATGACAAGCTGGCGCAGGATGCGGCGCTGCTGCTCGACCGCTTGGTGCGGCAAGGCCGTGCGTTCGGCATCCACGTGCTGCTGGGGTCGCAGACGATCGGCGGATCGTCGGGGCTGTCGCGCAGCACCATCGGGCAGATCGCCGTGCGCATCGCGCTGCAGACCAGCGAGGCGGATTCGCAGATGATCCTGGGCGACGGGAACTCGGCGGCGCGGCTGCTGTCGCGTCCGGGCGAGGCGATTTACAACGACGCCGGCGGGTTGGTCGAGGGAAACAGCCCGTTCCAGGTGGCCTGGCTGCCGGATGAACAGCGGGACGTTTATCTGGAACAAGTGAACGACAAGGCGCGGGCGACGGGGTTGAAGCCCGAGCCGCCGATCGTGTTCGAGGGCAACGCTCCGGCCGATTTCTACAAGAACCGGGCGCTGATGGAGCTGATCAACGCCGACCGATATGGCGCTGTGCCGACGGCGCCGGTGGCGTGGCTGGGCGAGCCGGTGGCGATCAAGCCTCCGACCGCCGTGGCGCTGCGGCACCAAAGCGGGGCCAACATCATGATCATTGGGCAAAACGAGGAAGCGGCGCTGGCGATGATGTCGCAGTCGATGATCGGCCTGGCGGCGCAGCTTCCGCCGTCGGCGGGGAGCTTCTACATCCTGGACGGCAGCCCGACGGATTCGCTCTCCTTTGGCGTGCTGGCGCGGGTGGCGCAGGCGCTGCCGCACACATCCAAGAACGTCGATTACCGCGCCGTGCCCGAGGCGATCCACGAATTGGCCCTGGAGATGCAGAACCGCCAGGCGGCGGAGACGTCCAGTCCGCCGCCGATCTTCGTGATGATCTTCGGCATGCAGCGGTACCGGTCGCTGCGCAAGAGCGAGGAATCGTTCAGTTTTTCCAGCGGGAGCGGGGACGAGGAGAAGCCGACGGATGCGGGCAAGGAATTCAACGACCTGCTGCGCGACGGTCCGGGCGTGGGGATTCACTTCATCGCGTGGATCGACACGGCGACGGCGCTGGACCGAGCGCTGGATCGCACCGCGATGCGCGAGTTCGACCATCGCGTGCTGTTCCAGATGAGCGCCACCGACAGCAGCAATCTGATCGACTCGCCGGCGGCCAACAAGCTGGGCGCCAATCGGGCCCTGTCGTACAGCGAAGAGCAGGGTTCGATGGAGAAATTCCGCCCCTATGCGGCGGCGGACAACGATTGGCTGGCGTTGGTGAAAGGCCGCTTGGCCAAGAAGGCGGCGGCCGCGGCGGGGCCGTAAGGGTCAATCGCACAGGCCGTATCGGGCCAGGGCGGCACGCACGCCGTCATGGTTGTTGGATGGCGCAATCCAATGCGCCGCGCGCTTGACGACGTCGTGGGCGTTGTCCATGGCGACGGCGACGCCGGCGATCTGCAGCATACCCACGTCGTTGGGCGCATCGCCGATGGCCATGACGTTCTGCATCGGCACGTTGTAGTGCTCGGCGACCCTCTGAAGCGCCACGGCCTTGCTGACGCGGCGATCCATCACCTGCAAGAGCTGCGGATCGGCGCTAACGATGGTGAGCTGTCCGTCAGCAGCACCGGCCAGGATCGGCTCCAAGGCATCGATCATCCCGGGTTGGCCCAAGAGCATCAGCTTGGTGATCGGTTGGCAGCAGAACTGGTCCAGGGGGGCGATGACGTCCGGCTTGAACAGTCGGCCGGTTTCCGTGGTGTAAGTCTGATCGAACCGATCGGTGTACCAGCGGTCCAGGACTTCGCAGCTCACCAGGGCGTCGGGGAAGCGCAAGCGGGCAAGGTCGATGATGCGGCGCACGGTCTGCGCGGGCATGGGGCGATGAAAAACGGCGGTGCCGGTCGGTTCGTCCCAGATCAAAGCGCCGTTGTAATTGATCTGCCAGGTGTCCAGGCCAAGCCGGTTGTAGATGTGGCGCACGCTGCGCGGCGGGCGGGCGGAGGCCATGATGATCTTGATGCCGCCGCCGGCGAGATTGGCCAAGGCCCGGGCGGTTGGCAGGCTGATTTGCTTGGAGTCATCTAAAAGCGTTCCATCCAGATCGATGGCGAGAAGGCGAATGGCGCGGTCGCGTGCTTTGGCCTTGGGCGAGATTCGGCGGCGTGAAACGGCCTGGCGATGCATGCAATGGATTAGAGCTTTTGGCCGGCTGAAGGCAAGCGGTTTGCGCCGGGGCGCTGGATTAGTGCCGCCGCCGCAAGAGTTGTAATCTAGGCAGCCCAAATTCAACCGGAGTTTTCAATGGATCGACCCCGCAGCAGCGTTGTGACCGAAGGCGACCAGCGTGCGCCGCAACGGGCGTTTTTCCGCTCGATGGGATTGACCGACCAGGATATCCATCGCCCATGGGTGGGCGTGGCCAGCACGTGGAACGAAGCCACGCCGTGCAATCTGACCCTGGACCGTCAGGCCAAAGCGGTCAAGGAAGGAGTGAAGGCGGCGGGCGGGACGCCGCGGGAATTCGTCACCATCGCGGTGTCGGATGGGATCGCCATGGGCCACGAGGGGATGAAGGCGTCGCTGGTGTCGCGCGAGGTGATCGCGGATTCTGTGGAATTGATGATGAACGCGCACGGCTACGACGCCCTGGTGGGGCTGGCCGGGTGCGACAAGAGTCTGCCGGGGATGCTGATGGCGATGGCTCGGCTGAACGTGCCCAGCATCTTCCTGTACGGCGGGACGATCTTGCCGGGGAAATTCAAGGGCAAGGACGTGACGGTCCAAGACGTGTACGAGGCGGTGGGGGCGCATGCGGCGGGGAAGATGAGCGATGCGGATTTGTACGAGATGGAATGCAACGCCTGTCCATCGGCCGGAAGCTGCGGCGGGCAGTTCACGGCCAACACGATGGCGTGCGTGGCGGAGGCGATCGGCATGGCGCTGCCGGGCAGCGGCTCGCCGCCGGCGGTGGACACGGCGCGGGATGCTTACGCGGTGGAATGCGGCAAGCAGGTGCTGCGCCTCATGGAAAAGAACATCCGCCCGCGCGACATCATGACCCGAGAGGCGTTTGAGAACGCGGTGGCGATCGCGGCGGCAACCGGGGGATCGACCAACTCGGCATTGCATCTGCCGGCGATCGCGTACGAGTGCGGCGTGAGTTTGACGCTGGACGACATCGACCGAATCAGCCGGCGCACGCCGATCATCGCCGATCTCAAGCCGTTCGGCCGCTACACCGCCCTGGACGTGTTCCACGCCGGCGGAATCCCGGCCATCATGAAATCGCTGCTGGATGAGAAACTGATCCACGGCGAGTGTCTGACCTGCACGGGCAGGACGGTGGCGGAAAACCTAGCCGGCGTGTCGCTCAAGGCGGATCAGGACGTGATTCTGCCGGTGTCGCGCGCCCTGGAAAAGACGGGCGGGTTGCACATTCTGCGCGGGAATCTGGCTCCCGATGGGTGCGTGATCAAGACGGCGGGGGTCAAGCGATTGCAGCATCGCGGGCCGGCACGGGTGTTCGACAGCGAAGAGCAGTGCATGGCGGCGGTGCAAGCGCAGCAGATCAAAAAAGGGGACAGCGTGGTCATCCGCTACGAGGGCCCCAAGGGCGGCCCGGGCATGCGCGAGATGCTGGGGGTGACGGCGGCCATCGTCGGGCAGGGTCTGGGCTACGAGGTGTGCCTGATCACGGACGGCCGATTCAGCGGCGCGACGCGCGGGCTGATGGCCGGGCACATCGGCCCCGAGGCGATTGTCGGCGGGCCGATCGCGCTTCTGCGCGATGGGGACATCATCGCGGTGGATGCGGAAAGGGGCACGATCCGCGTGGAACTGAGCGACGAGGAACTGACTCGCCGCCGAGCGGCGTGGAAAGCACCTCCGCCGCGTTATACGCGCGGCGCGTTGGCCAAATACGCCAAGCTGGTCGGCCCCGCGTGCTTCGGCGCGGTGACGCATTGAGCCGGTCGCGTGATCGGCGGTGAAACTGAATTTTCCGGGCTAGGTGCCTACGACATCAATTCGGCTCACTCCGTTGCCGGCGGCGGCGCATCAGCATCGGCACACTGCCGAGAACCAGGAGGGAGATCGATGCCGGCTCAGGCACCGTCGTGATGTCGAATACGGTGTCGCTTGCGTAGCCGGACCCAACCAATGCCCCTGGGTAGGTCGAGGTGTCGCCGCTGACGGGATTAAGCTCGAGCAATTCCACCGTGTAGGTTTCGCCGGCCAACAGAGTGCCAGCGGGAATCGTGACGCTGGTCGTGGCTCCGGTCAAAACGCCTGGTTGGCTGGGAAGGGGCGTTTCGAAAACGTCAGGCCCATTGCCAACGCTACTAACGCCGAGCACCGCGAGCGTGTCGGCTGACACATTCGAGGGGGTCCAATCAACCGTGATGCCCTGATTCACGTTCGCCGATTGCAGGGCGCTCCAGTTGGTGATGTGGCTGGCGCCAGGAAAACTGTCGCCGGAGAGCGACAGGTCATTGAAGGTCTTGGTGCCATCGTGCACGGTATTGACTTGGAGGCTGTAGGTCCCGTCAAAGCCCTCCAGGTTGGACAAGGAACTTTGGTAGAGATCGCGATAGAAGTTGGCTCCTGGTGAATCCTGGCTCAAAGGATCGTTGAGCGAATGGGGGCCGCCCGTGACGGTAGCGCTGGAGACCGAAATTGGCTGCCCGAGGACGGAGGCAGCAAAGTCAAACGGCGAGGTGTTTCCCGACAGGCTACTGGATGGCGCGCCGGGCGCCGCTGAACTTGTTTGCGAATACTCAACGCCCTCACCCACGAGGCCGAGTTGGAAATCCGCCCCACGGGCGGCCGGTATGGCGACCAACCCTGCGGCAGCGACCCCAACGGCCCAACAGCTTGCGCGACGCAACATGGTTCCCTCCCTTCCAAAAAGACAGCCACACTCAAAACAAGGCGACGTGCAATCAGCTTTGTTCCGTCGTCTGTATACTGGGGACACCGACGACATCAAGGAAAAAGTGGGCGTTTTCCAGCGAAGAAGCGATAATATCTGCGAATTTTCCGTTTCGGCCGGGACAGGATTTTGAGGCGCGAAGAATCAATACAACCAGCCTGCAAAAAGGGACATATTTTCGTTTCTATATGCAAGCGGGTGGCTATTTCTCGGCGAAAGCGAGGGCGGAGCCGCGCGGGGTGATGTCGCAAAGCGGTAAACGCGTGCCGTAATGCAGGAGTTGTAACTGGAGAATCTGGCTCATTCCTCACCTTCAGCCGATGCAACAGGCGATGCACGCATTGTGAGTACACCGCAGCATATGAACTGCGTGCGACGCGTAATGAAACGGATAAGGCGCGGTGTCCCTTGCCGGGGCGAGACGACGAGGAACTGGCTCGCCGCCGGACGCGGTGGAAGGCTCCGACGCCGCGCTATACGCACGGTGCGCTGGCGAAATACGCGAAGGTGGTGGGCGCGGCGTGCTTCGGGGCGGTGACGCATTGAGTTGCGCGTGGGGAAAGACCGGCCGGGGGACCGGCCGGCTCAATGACGAGGTCGGGGGTGTGCGTCGTTGGGATGGGTGTGTGGGGAAGGACCGGCCGTTAATTGGATTGCGTCGTGGCGGCGGCGGTGGCGGGCAAAGGGGTGTAAATCCTTACGCCATCGTCGGTGACGGTGTAGGCAAGGCCGGTGAAGCCGGAAATGCTCTCCAGGGTCTGCTGAATCGTCGCGTTGTCCAGGACCAGGCGAATGGTTCGGAACTGGGGCGCGATCTTTTGCACGGCGCCGGGCTGGATCTGAAATGCCACGCCGCTGCGTTTGGAGAGTTCCAGTAAGACGTCGCTGACATCTTCGCCGTTGAAGCGCGTCGAGATGCGCTTGGAAAGCTGCATGCAGATTTGATCGGTTTTGCCGAGCACGACGATGGTTTGGCCCCAGGGATACCAAGTGGCGCTGGTTTGCAGGGAAATTTCCTCCAGGGCGTCGAGCAGGGTGGAGTGCCGCGAGACGTTGAGGGTCGTCTTGTTCTGGGGAGGGAAGGCGCGGTTCTCGACGGCATAGGGGGATTTTTCCAGTCTGTCGTCGATCAGGGCCAGGAGCTTGACGGCCGGGAGGCTCAACTCCTTGGCCTCGAGGGGCGTGCGGCCGAGAAGATCCAGGGCCTGCAATTCCTCGACGGTGCAGCGGCGGCCTAGGCGCTGCAGGGCGGGCAGGGGAGACAGATGGACGGCCTGGTCTTGCAGGTCATATTGCAGACCGAGTTTTTGGCAGATGGCGGTCAGGGCTTGGCGAAGGGTCTGGTGTTTGAACTCGGCGTGGAAGGTGGTCAGATCGCCCCAGGGCAGGGCGTCGTAAACGGCATCATCCGCTTCGATGCGGACGCCGGTCATGTCGCCGAAGGCGGCGATGGCCTGGGGCAGCGTGCCGCTGAATTTGAATTCAGCCTGCGGCAGCTGCTTGTCCAGGGCCTGGCCGATCAGGGCGGAAGTGCGTTGCGCGTAGAGACGCGGGGTCAGGAGAGCGCCGCACATCAGCAGAGCCAACCAAAACCATCGCATGGTGATGCTCCTAGTGCACGGGTCGATCCAGGCTCGTGGCGGCAGAGGCGATGTAGACGTGAGAGGGCTGAATGACGACGCCGGAGACGTCGTGCCACAGACCGGCTTGCGCCGGAGTCGGGCCAAGAGCCACCTCGGCGACGGCGGAGCCGGCCGCAGTTTCGATTTGCGGCCCGGTGACGCTGGCCTCGGCGATGGCGGTGTTCGGCTGTTGCGAGACCGCGACATGGTTTGGCGCGCCCCATTTGAGATGGAAAAGGACGGTGGCTGCGATCAGCATGCAGGCGGCAAGAGCCGCTGCCCCGACCCACGCACGGGGCAGCGCGTAATCCTGCAACCTGTAGCTTTGCACGGGCGGCGTATGAGCGGCGACCGCCGAGGAAATGCCCTGGGCCAGCGCGTCCCATCGAACCTCCGGCAGGGAGGCGGGCGCTTTGAGTAAATCGTTGAGCTTGCGGTGCTGCTGCAGGAGCGTCTGAAGCTGGGGGTCCTGGGCCAGTTGCTGTTCCAGCGCGAGCCGCTGCTCTTGGGACAGGGTGCCGTCCAAGTACTGCATCAGCGAGAATTCCAGATCGTCGGTCATGGGTCTTTCAAAGGTGCTCTTGCAAAAGTTCGCGCAAGTTTTTTCTTCCCTGGAACACGTGCCATTTGACGGCCTCGACGCTGCATTGCAGCGCCTCGGCCACTTGTTTCTGGGGCATCTGTTCCATGGTGAACAGAATGATGGCCAAGCGCTGCTTTTCGGGCAGTTGGCCCAGTGCTTCTTGGAGCCGCTGGCCCAGTTCCTTGCCCTGGAGCTTGCGGACGGGATCGGCGTCGCGGCTCATCCAGTCGCTGCCGGCGCCGGCGTCGGCGGCGTCGGTCGGGCCCAGCACGTCATCCAGCGGCAACTGCCCGCGTGATTTTCGACCTCGCCGAAAGTTCAGCGACAGGTTCGAAACGATCCGCATCAGCCAGCCGGCAAAAGCCTCCGGCTTTTGCAGGGTCGCGAGGCTGGCGTACGCCTTGAGCAGCGCATCCTGCGTCACCTCCAGGGCGTCGTGTTCATCGCCCAGGAGCCGATAGGCCACCGCGACGGCCTGACGTTGGTGGCGGCGGGTCAGCGCATCAAACGCCTCGCGCTGACCGGCCAGGGTCTGTTGCACCAAGTGGCCGTCGCTTGGCGCTTCGGTACGCCGCGAGGCGCCGCGATCAGATGCCTTTGGCTCCATAAACAATGACACTGTATCTCCGGCGAGGTTAGAACAAAGGCGGCCGTTTAGAATCACCTGCCGGGCCGCGAAGCAAAACGCCCGGCCGCCGTGGCGCAAGCATGGTTGCGGCAACGACATCCGTGCATTCTTACGAGACGCGATGATGGGAGGGGGTTTCCGCAGCTGCGGAGGCTATTGGCCGCCCAGAAGCTGTCGGCAAAACTGGGCGACGGATTGTGCGACGGCGGCTGGCGGAGCGGAAGCAGACTCGGCCATGCGCTGGACGATGGCGCTACCGACGACCGCGGCATCGGCCGCCTGCGCCAGCCAAGCCAAATGCTGGGGTTTGGAGATTCCAAATCCGACGCAGATGGGCAGATCGGTCAGGCTCTTGAGTTGGCGGACGTTGTCGAGGATGTCAGGCGGCAAATGATCGCGCACCCCGGTGATGCCGGAGAGGGATAGATAATAAACGAAACCGCTGCAGAGGCTGACGATCTGGCGGCGGCGGTCGAGGGGCGTGGTGGGGGCCACCAGGAGGATCGTGTCCAGAGCGGCATCGCGGATTTGTCGGCAGGTGGATTGAGCCTGGGGCGGGGGCAGATCGGGGATGATGACGCCGCCAAAGCCGCTGTCGCGGGCATCGGCGAAAAATCGCTGCGGTCCGTAACGGAAGACGATGCTGAAACTGACCATGGCCACCAGGGGCACGGAAATTCGCGGGCTGGCGCTTTGGACTGTTTGAAAGATTTCCGGTACCTTCAGCTTTGCCGCCAGGGCCGCGGTGAAGGCTTGCTGAATGATGGGTCCGTCGGCGATGGGATCGGAGAATGGAAAGCCGACTTCGATCGCCGCGATGCCCGGCGCATTGAGCGATTCCAGTACGGCCTGCGTTGTGGTCAGGTCGGGAAATCCTGCGGGGATGAATGGGACCAAGCCAATGCCGCGGCCATGCAGGGCGGCAAAGGATTGAGCAAGGGATCGGCTGTGGAGGAGCGGCGCCGGCGGCATAGAATCTTTCTGCTTGAGGCGGCGATGATAAGCCCGAGCTAATGGCGGTCAAGCAATGTCTTCTGAACCGCGCAGCATTGGCCAAGGGACTGGCGGCTCGCCGCGACGCCAGCGGCGTCCAGTCGCGCTGCTGCCGCCGCTGCTGGCGGCACTGGCTTGCACCGGCTTGATCGTCGAAGCCATTTACACGGCCATGGGGAGCCGGGCCAACGGCGATCTCATGCTGCTGTTCCTTCCCATTCTGGGGGCGGTGTTCTTTTCGATCCCGGCGTTTCAGGCGTGGTACGCGTGCGTGAGAATCCTGCGCGGCCGATAGATCCTGGGGTAGATCGCGGCGGTCATTGGCCGGTCAGGCGCGCCACTTCTTGGCAATCCTTGTCGCCGCGGCCGCTGAGATTGAGGATGATGATTTTGTCCGGCGGCAGCGTAGGGGCCAGGTCGGCCAAATAAGCCAGCGCGTGGGCGGCTTCCAAGGCGGGAAGAATTCCTTCCAATTTGGCGAGTTGCTGGAAGGCGGCCAGGGCCTGGTCATCCGTGACGCTGGTGTAGTTCACGCGGCCGGTGTCCTTCCAATAGGCGTGTTCGGGTCCGACGCCGGGATAATCCAACCCCGCCGAGACGCTGTGAACGTCGGCGGTCTGGCCGTCATCGTCCTGGAGCACGTAGGACAGCGACCCGTGAAGCACGCCGGGCCGGCCGGCGCAGAGGGCGGCGGCGTGCTGGCCCAGGGCGGAACCGCGGCCGCCGGCTTCCACACCGATCAGTTGCACGGAGGCATCGTCGATGAACGGGGCGAAAATTCCCGCCGAGTTGCTCCCGCCACCCACGCAGGCCAGAACGTAATCCGGCAAGCGCCGTTCGGCCTCCAGGCATTGCTGGCGAGCTTCGCGGCCAATGACGGATTGAAAATCGCGCACGATCATCGGAAAGGGATGCGGACCGACGACGCTGCCCAGGATGTAGTGCGTGTTCTGGACCGAACCCATCCAATCGCGCATGGCCTCGTTGGTGGCATCCTTGAGCGTCTTGCTGCCGCTGGTGACCTCCTTGACGGCGGCGCCCATCAATCGCATGCGGAAGACGTTGAGGTTTTGGCGGCGGATGTCTTCGGTGCCCATGTAGACGTCGCAGGAAAGGCCGAACAGTGCGGCCGCGGTGGCGGTGGCGACGCCGTGCTGACCGGCGCCCGTCTCGGCAATGACGCGTTTCTTGCCCATGCGCAGGGTCAAAAGCGCCTGGCCGATGGTGTTGTTGATCTTGTGAGCGCCGGTGTGATTGAGGTCTTCGCGCTTGAGGTAAATTTTGGCGCCGCCGAGGGCTTGGGTGAGACGGCGGGCAAAATAAAGCGGGCTGGGCCGGCCGACGAAGTGGCGGAGGTAATATTCCAGATCGCGGGCAAAGGCGGGATCGGATTTGGCCTGGGCGTATTGGGCCTCAAGCTGTTGGAGGGCAGCGACGAGCGTTTCGGGGACGTAAACGCCCCCGTAGGGGCCGAAATGCCCGGTGGCGTCGGGAAGGGTGGCCAAATCGACTGCCATGACAACATGGTAGGGGTGCGCTTGCCGCGTCGCAATCCAGGTACTCCGGGATCGCGATTGACAACAACAGCCGTCGGTTGTCTGATCGCTTTTTTGGAGAATCGGTCATGGCTCGCCCCGTCACCCTGTTCACCGGCCAGTGGGCCGATCTGGCCTTTGATACTGTCTGCAGCAAGGCCAAGCAATTCGGGTATGACGGCGTGGAGATTGCGTGCTGGGGAGATCATTTTGACGTTGCGGCGGCGCTGGGGGAGCCGGGCTACTGCGAGGGGCGATGGGAGATTCTTTGCAGCCATGGACTGAAGGCGTTTGCGATCAGCAATCATCTGGTGGGACAGGCGGTGTGCGACCTGATCGACCAAAGGCACCAGGCCATTTTGCCGCCTGAGGTGTGGGGGGATGGGGATCAGGAGGGCGTGCGTCGGCGGGCGGCGGCGCGCATGATCGACACGGCCCGGGCGTGCCGGAAGTTTTTCGATGCGGCACCCGCGCCCACGGGGTTGCCGGCCGTGGTCAATGGATTCACCGGCTCGAGCATCTGGCACAGCATTTACGCCTTTCCGCCGACCGACCAGCAGTATTGGCAAAAGGGTTTTGACGATTTTGGCCGGCGCTGGAAGCCGATTTTGGATGAGTTCGACAAGGCGAACGTCAACTTCGCCCTGGAAGTGCATCCGACGGAGATCGCGTTTGACATGGCCAGCGCCCAGCGGGCCCTGGATGCGGTGGCGGGGCACAAGCGGTTTGGGTTCAATTACGACCCGTCGCATCTGGGGTATCAGGGTGTGGATTATGTGCGGTTCATCCGCGCGTTCGGGAGCCGGATCTTTCACGTGCACGTGAAGGATGCCTGGTGGGGACACGGGGATGGAACGGTGGGGGTGTTCGGGGGGCACACGAGCTTTGCCGATCCGCGGCGCTATTGGGATTTCCGCAGTCCCGGGCGGGGCGACATCAGGTTCGAGGATATCATCGTGGCGCTCAACGACGTCGGATATCAAGGGCCGTTGAGCGTCGAGTGGGAAGATAGTCGAATGGACCGCGAGCACGGAGCGGCAGAGGCCGTTGGGTTCGTACGCAAGCTCGACTTTAAATCGTCAAGGATCGCCTTCGATGCTCAGTTCGACCGGTAAACAGCCACTGCCTGGCCATGCAGCTTTCTGAGTTTTTTGCCAATCGCAAGAGTGGGACGAACCAATATTTCGCGTCGCCCGGGGGCAATGGGAAGACGGTATTGGTCAGCAGCCACATCTATTGGACGGACCTGATCGGTCTGGCGCACCTTCGGCTGGGTTACAACGTGATTTTCGCGGTGCCGTGGTACGGCTTCTGGACGGAGGATGCGTGGTGGAACGATTTTGATCGCCAGTACGAGCAATGGGTGAACACCATTCGCCAGCACAAGGTGATCTGCGTCATCGGGGGGAACACGACGGCGATGGTGCCGCATCCGCGCACCGGGGAGCCTTTGCACCGCGCCGCCGGGGTGCCGCTGGTGAATTACTGGTGGGACCAGCCGCGGGCGATGCCGCCGATGGCCCGGCGGGGAATTTCCCTGGTGGATTACATCGCATTGATGAAGGACCCGCGCACGTTGAACGTGATCTGGGACGTGGACGTGCGGGAGGAGTTGGGAAAATTCCTGGGCATCGTCAATACGATGCACCTGCCGCTGGCGACGGCGCCGGAGCTTTGGGAGGAGCCGTTTGTTCCCCTGCAGGAACGGACCAAGGCGGCTTGCTTCCTGGGGAACTGTCATTTTCTGACCGACCAGCAACGGGCGGAATTGGAGCCGGACTTGACGGCCTGGGCCCAGCAGGTCGCGAAGCGCAAGCTGTCCGATCTGGATCGCCCGATCGTGCAGTGCGTGCAAGACGGTGACGAAGCGACGCGCGTGGATACTTCGGACGAGCGAGCGCTGGCGCGGGATTTTCGCCGCTGGTTCATCGTCGATGCGATGCTGATGCAGGGGCATCGCGGCGACACGGTCAAAGCGCTGGCGGCGAAACTGGGGACGGCGTTTACCCTCATCGGAGGGCACTGGGACAAAGTGAACCTCCGCGCGGAAAAAGATCACAGCGGCGTGCCGGGGGCCAAAACCTATTACGCATCGCATCAAGCGTCGCTGAATTTGTACGGCGGGTGCGTGCACGGCGGGATGCCGTTGCGGCCGTATGAAATCGCGGCCTCCAACGGCCTGATTTTCACCCATTACAATCGCGAGCTGCCCGATCTTTTTGAGCCGGGCAAGGAATGCGTGGCCTTCAGAAACGAATCGGAAATGCTCGATCAACTGGATCGTATTTTGACGCATCCCGCGGACTACAATCGGGTGGTCGGCGCCGGCCGGCGACGGGTGATCCAGGAGCATAACTGGGAGAACCGCATGCGGGCGGTCATGCAGGCGGTCGGCCAGAGGTTCGGCGTGGCGGTGTGAACGATGAACGTTCGGCTGAAAATGTTCGCGGTGCTGAAGGAGCGCAGCGGTGCGGCCGAGGCGGAACTGCAATTGCCGCAAGGCACAAAAGTGTCAGCGGCGCTGGAGCAGATCGGGCGGCGGTTTCCCGGAATTGCGGACGTTTTGCCCAAGGCGGCGGTTGCGGTCAATTTGAATTATGCGGGGCGCGATACGGTCCTTCACGACGGCGATGAGCTGGCGCTGATTCCGCCCGTGAGCGGGGGACGAGCATGAGCGGGGAAGATGATCTGATCCGGTTGCAGGCCGAGCCCATCGACGTGGGGGCCGTGGTGGGCTGGGTGTCGGATGTCGATGGCGGCGCGATCGCGGCGTTCGTCGGCGCGACTCGGCGGCAAGGAGGAGAGGAGGGCAAGACGCTGGCGGCGCTGGATTATGAGGCGTACGAACAGATGGCGTTGGGGCAGATGCGGCAGTGGGCGGCGCGGGCGCGGCAGCAGTGGCCGATCCGCAAGCTGGCGATCGTGCATCGCACGGGGCGCGTGGAAGTCGGCCGGCCGTCAGTCGCGATCGTGGTCTCCACGCCGCATCGCGCCCAGGCGTTTGAGGCCTGCCACTATTTGATTGACGCGCTCAAGGCCGAGCTGGCCGTCTGGAAAAAGGAAGTTTGGTCGGACGGCAACTCGAGCTGGGTGGATTGACTTTGGGCGGTGGGCTTCTACTCTGACGATATGCTCTTTCAACTGGTGCAGGTGATCTATTGGCTGGCGCTGTCCACGTGGTTTGGAGGGGTTTTGTTCATCACGGCGGCGGCGCCGGTGGTCCTGCGGACGGTGCGACAGAGCAATCCCGTGCTACCGCACGTGCTGAGCGTGAACCTGGAAGGGCAGCACGCAACGCTGCTGGGGGGGACGATTATCGGGAACCTGATCTCGATGTTGTCGCGGATCGAACTGATCTGTGCCGCCGTTTTGCTGCTGACGATGGGGGGGCAGTGGTTTCTGATCGACATCCAGAATCGGTGGAATCTGGCATCGGCGTTCGTGCGGTCGGCGTTGTACGTGGCGGCGACGGGCCTGGTGATTTACGACTGGTGGTTTCTGTGGCCGCGGATGTGGGCGGCACGTGAGAAGTTCATCGAGAACGCCGATGATCCGGACATCGCCAATCCGGCTCGGGAGCAGTTTGATCGCTATCAGCGGGAAAGCGTGACCCTTCTGTCGACTCTGTTATTTCTGTTGCTCGGCATCGTGCTGTTCAGCGGCGGAATGAGCCAATCGACCATTATCACGATCAAGGGAAGTTGAGGGGCGTCGCATGGTCAAAGCGAGCGCGATTGGGCAGCGGCACGAGCGTGTCATGGCGATTTTGCCGATCTTGAAACGGACGTATCCGAAGGCGGCGTGCACGCTGGATCACAAGACGCCGCTGCAACTTCTGGTGGCGACGATCCTGTCGGCGCAGTGCACGGACGTGCGGGTCAATCTGGTCACGCCGGGGCTGTTCCGGAAGTACAAGACGGCGGCGGATTACGCCGAGGCGCCCGCGGCCGAGCTGGAGCGGGATATCCAATCCACGGGCTTTTATCACAACAAGGCCAAGAGCATCCAGACGATGGCGGCATCGCTGGTATCCAAGCATGGCGGCAGGGTGCCGGACACGATGGAAGAATTGACCTCGCTGGCCGGGGTGGGGCGCAAGACGGCCAACGTCGTGCTGGGCAACGCCTTTGGCAAAAACGTCGGGGTCGTGGTGGACACGCACGTGGCGCGTCTGAGCCAGCGGCTGGGCCTGAGCAGCCACGCGGCCGCGGAGAAGATCGAGCGGGATCTGATGGAGATTGTGCCGCAGGACCAGTGGACGCTGTGGTCGCACTTGCTGATCCATCACGGCCGCGCGGTCTGCACGGCCCGCCAGCCGCTGTGCGAGAAATGTCCGATCTTCGATCATTGCCCCATGGGGGAGAAAATCCTGGCGGAACGAAGGCGGGGGCAAAAAGCCAAAGCTCCGTAAAGCGGCTGGCCGACCATGCGACTGGCGGAATTGTTCCATTCGATTCAGGGCGAAGGAAAGCTGATGGGCGTGCCCTCGGTGTTCGTACGCGCCAGCGGGTGCAATCTTCGCTGCGTCTGGTGCGATACGCCCTACGCGAGCTGGGAACCGGAGGGTCAGGATGTACCGGTGCCGCAGATCGCCGATCGCGTGGCGGAGCTGGGCGCCAAGCACGTGGTGATCACGGGAGGCGAGCCGATGATCATGCCGGACATCGTGCCGCTGTGTGAGCTGCTCCAAGGGCGGGGATATCACGTGACGGTGGAGACGGCGGCGACGGTTTTTGCGCCGGCGAAGCTGGACTTGGCCAGCTTGTCGCCCAAGCTGTCGAATTCCACGCCAACGGACCGGGCGGGCGGCCGGTTGGCGGCGGCGCATGAAAAGCAGCGTCTGAATTTTCCGGTGATCCAGCAGTTCATCGACACGGCGCCCGATTTCCAACTGAAGTTCGTGATCAGCGCGCCGGGCGACGTGCAGGAGGTGCGGGCGGTTCTGGATCATTTGAGCGGCTGGTCGCCCAGCGACGTGCTGCTGATGCCGGAAGGGACGGATCGGGCGACACTGGAGGCGCGCTCGACGTGGATTGCCGAAGCGTGCAAGCGCGAGGGGTTTCGGTTTTGTCCGCGGCTGCACGTGCTGTTGTACGGGAATCAGCGCGGGACGTAAGACGGCGGGGACCGGTCGAGGACGAGCCGGCTCAATTGCGAGATCGAGCCGCACCGGTATAAGGCGCGGTTACAAGCGGTCTTCGGTTACTCTTCTTGCAGCGAAGTAATCGGCTGGCGTCCGGCGAAGCCGGCGCGCAATTCGTGCCAGTACCCGATGGTTTCCTCGCCCAGTTTCCAGCACAGGCACACCGGGCGGCCCTGGTGCCGGCCGAGAAAATCGACCAGTCCGATCTGGTAATCCTTCAGATCGCAGCCAATGTCATGCAGCTCGTCGACATAGGTTTGCAGTTGCTCCAGAGCGCGATCCAGATCGGCCTGGACGGCGGGCTGGTCCTTCAGTTTGGCGGTTTCCACGGCGGCCTGAAGGGCAACGACCTGAGCGTGCGTTTTGACGATGTCGGAAACGATGCGCTTGACCAGAGGCAACGTGCGGTTGGCCTTGGCCAGCGTGAATCGCTTGACCGGCGATGGAGAGGAGAGCGGTTTGGGAGTGAGGAACTGCGGGCTCGCCATGGAACTGCTGCCTTTCTGTGCCGGATCGCCTGTCTGTGCCAGATCGCCTGTCTGTGCCGCCGGGGCGACGCAGCCGCTGCGACTTTCTTCCGGAGGCGATTATGATTCGTGCGTGGCGGGTGTCAACCGAACAACCGGCGGCACTTGGTTTAACCTTAGGCTCAAAAAGTAATCCGGGAAAGCCGGTCCGAACATGCGGGACAAACGGGGCGAATTTTAGGACGTTGCCGCAAGGTCCTGGGCGGTGGCCTCGGGAACGACTTGGAGCAGTTTCTCGACGATCTGATCGGGGCCGATGCCCTCGGCATCGGCGTTGAAATTGGTGAAAAGCCGGTGGCGAAGCACGGGGTGGACCACGTGGCGCACGTCCTGGCAACTGACGTTGAGGCGTCCGTCAAGGATAGCGTGGGCCTTGGCGCCTAGGACCAGATACTGCGCCGCCCGGGGACCGGCGCCCCAGGTCAACCAGTCATTGATAAACCCCGGGGCGCCGTCCTGGTGCGGCCGGGTGGCTCGGGCCAGACGCACCGCATAATCGACCACGTGGTCGCTGACGGGCAGCCGGCGCAGCGTCTTTTGCACGTACAGAATGTCGGTGGCCGTAAGAACGGGCTCCGGGATGCCCTCCAGTTCCATCGTCGTGGCGCGGACGATCTGACGCTCTTCGGTTTTGCTGGGGTAGCCGATGTTGACCATGAACATGAATCGGTCGAGCTGGGCTTCGGGCAGGGGATAGGTGCCTTCCTGCTCGATGGGGTTCTGCGTCGCCAGGACAAAAAACGGCAAATCGAGGGGGAAGGTGCGTCCGCCGGCGGTGACGTGATACTCCTGCATGGCCTGGAGCAGGGCGGCCTGGGTCTTTGGGGGCGTGCGGTTGATCTCATCGGCCAAAAGGATGTTGGCGAAAATCGGTCCCTGGACGAAGCGGAAGGCGCGTGTTCCGGTGGTCTGGTTTTCTTCGAGGATGTCGGTACCGGTGATGTCGGCCGGCATCAGGTCGGGCGTGAACTGGACGCGATTAAAGTTCAACTTCAACACCTTGGCCAAAGTGCTGACCATGAGGGTCTTGGCCAGGCCTGGCACGCCGACCAAGAGGCAATGACCGCGGGCAAACAGGGCGGCCAGAAGCAGCTCGATCACCTGATCCTGCCCAACGATGACTTTGTGCAGCTCGGCCACGAGCCGCTGCTTGGCCGTCTTGAATTTTTCAATGAAAGGGCCCTCCCGCTGCCCGCTGTCCGGATCGGCCGTCGTCTGAGACAAGTGGATGCTCCTTTAGAGTTATATGTTAATGCGAGACCACGTACATCAACACGTTGACGCCCAGCTTGAGGGCATCGTCATTGGCATAACCTTTGTTGTACGCCCGGGGCAACTGTTCCCAACCGGCGCTCATGCTCAGGGGGGAATAAATCACCGGCAGCGTGCCGTCCACGTCGATCGCTTCCAGGCGCGGCGCTTGCACCTCCGGCAGCAACTGCCTGGCCAGGGGCGCCAGCTCGACTCGCCGTACATCGTACACGAAGCCGTAGATCGGATGGTTCGGCGGCAAGGGTTTAAGCTGCCTGTCCGGATAGATCAGGGCCATTTCGCGTCGGAAAGCCGCGTCGAATTCGCTGCTGCCGACGGCGCAGTCGACGATGATCGTGCCACCGTGGTCGCAGTATTGGCGCAAGCGCTGCCGGGCGGCGTTGGAGAATTGGAAGTCGCGCTGCCCGACCATATAGAGGACGGGAAATTGCAGCAGATCGTCCTTCTGGGCTTCCACCGGCACGCGCTTGAACTGCACGTGCATGGTGGTGTTCTGGTCGATCATTTTGAGCAAATTGGGCAGGCCCTGGGGGGTGGGATCCCAGTCGCCGCCGTGCACGATCTGGCCCAGGACCAGTTGATCGCGCGTCTTCTCGGAGGCCTCGTGATAGATTTTTTGATGGCTGAAGAATCGGGCGTATTGGTATTCGGCCAGGCAGTAGGTGACGATATTGCTGGCGAGCTTAAGCGCGTCGTTCTGGTCGTAGAGGATGCCGCCCTCGATGGGATGGGCGCCGGCATCCCAGCCGCAGGACAGATCCACCGGTGAGAATATCACCGCCGCCCGCGTGCCGATATTGACCGTTTCCAGGTAAGGGGGCACCTGTTTCCACGGCTGGCTGCCGTTTCGCAGGCGCATGGACGTGATGGGATAGAACGCTCCGAAGAGCGGATGATCGGCGGGGATGGGGGCGAGCTCGCGGTCGGGGAAGATGCGGCGAATCTCGCGGCGGAACGACGCGTTGAATTCCGGCCTGCCGCAGTTGCTGTGCACTACCCACGTACCGCCGTCGATCAGATATTGCCGCAGTTTACTGATGGTCGCTTCATCAAACGGCGGCAGGGCTTTCCAGCCGGTGAAGTACAAGATGGGCAACTCGGCCGGATCGTAACTGAATTTGCTGAAATCGGTTTCGACGAATCGGTAATGCTGCCTGAGCTGGTCGTTGGTGAAATCAACCCAGCGTTCGATGTCGATGGTGGTGGTTTGCCAATCGACGCCGGAGCCTTGGAGCGAGGCGGGACTGAAGGTGATGCATCCGACCAGGCCGGGCGGGGCGGGCTGGCGTTGTTTTTCGGTGCGTCGAAGGGGCGACGAGAGGGGTATGGGCATGGGGGGCAATCCCTCGCCCCCGCCGCGGCGCTGTGGCGAGGCCTTGGGCGGAATATTGGCCTTGGGATTGACAAACTCATCCGCCCGCGTTGGCGGTGGCGCGGCGGAGATCAGCAACATAACCACCAGGCGTGCCGTCCATCTGTTTAACACAGCCGCTCCAACCAACATCGAGTTGCCGCACATCATACTCCGGCCGCAACCTGAGCCTACGACTGAGCTTGAAAAAATTTTCGCAAAAACCTTCACCCCGCGGACCCTATGTAGGGGCAGTATGAAACGGTGATGAGGCTGCCGTGAACAACCTGCCCCGTGAGGTTTTCCAATGCGCGTCCGGTTAGTTCACTTGGCGGTGGCGACGTTGCTGGCGTGCGCGCTGACGGCGTGCGCGACCGGCGGCGTAGCGCGGCTTGCCGCGGTGTCGCAGTCGCATCTCGACCAGCAGTCCAGCCACCTGGATGCCGCAACGCGGCATCTGCTGGAGGCGCACAGACGCCTGGCGACACAGAACGATCCGCACAACGCCGTCGAGGAAGTCGATGCGGGCAACGAGCAAGTCCGCCAGGCAAGCGCGGCCAACCAGCAGATCCGTCAGGATGAAATTGCCCTGCGCAACGCGGCGACATCGCTTCAGAAGCACATCGATGAGCATCGCAACGACCTGCTGGGTCCGCGGGCGATTCGCATCCGCAATTGGCTGATTCTGATCGCCGTCGTTCTGTCGCTGGGTGCGGCGCTGCTGCAGTTTGGGCCGCTGCTGGGCGGTCCGCTGGGCGGGGCGGTGATCATTGCAGGGCATGTGCTGACGGTTTTCGCGTGGCCGATTTTGCGCGGTGCATGGGCGCTGACGGTTCGCCTGGCGCGCTGGGCCTGGTCGGGGCTGGAAAAAATCGCCGATCGCGCCGCGCAGCCAGGAGCCGCGCCAACTTCCGCGGCGGGAGGGACTGCCAGTGCCACGGTTGGATCTGCTTGAAGCACAGCGGCTGAAGAAAGTCGTCGTGGATCCGCTGCTGGCGGCGTTGCGAGCGGAAATGCGTCAGAACCTGGGGCCGCTGGTGGAGGAAATGTCCGCCCTGCGCCATCACGAGGCTCGGCAGGATCAGCGCCTCGAGCAGATCGAACAGCGTCTGGGGGCGGTGGAGCGATTCAAGCTGAGGATCGTGACGGTGTGCAGCGCCATCGCGGTGGTGACGGGCATCGTGTGGCGCACGGTGCTGGATTGGATTCGACAACATTTTCCCAAGGACCACTAAGGCCCATGAGCGCTACCCCATCCGCTATCGACGTCGCGTTGGACAGCAGTGTGCCCAATCAGTTGGGCATCAGCGTGCGGCAGAACGGAACCGCGATTGCGCAGGCAACGGCGGCGATTCCAGTGACCACGCCCACGCCCGTCGGCGTGGAGATTAGCAGCAATGGCGGCGTTCTGGCCAACTGCGAGGTCGTCGTGCAGCCATCTCCCTACGGCTCGGATGGATGGCTGGCCATGTTTGGGCGGGATGCCGACGGGTACACGAATTTTCCGGTTCCCGCCAACGCGGTGATCGTCGGCAACCAGAGCGGCGACGTGGGCGACTTTAGAACTGCGCAGCAACTGGCGGCGAGCAACTCTTCGCCGTGCGTTCTGTTCCGCCGGGGCCAGACGTACACGGCGGCGCAGATCAACAACAACATCCAAACCAATGGAACCTCGCCGGCCCGGCCGTTCATCGTGGGCTGCACCGGCGATGCGAGCCTGCCGCGACCGATCCTAGCCGCCGGCTTTGGCCTCTGCGGCAAGAGCGGCCAGCCCGTGCAGAACGTCGTCGTTTTTGGTTTGGATTTCTACGATTCAACCGCCGACCCCTCTGCGCAGCGATCGCCCGAGCAAAGCGCCACCGAGGCGGCGATCCGCATGATCGATTGGCTCCCGGGCGGCCAGAACGTCTCGGTCGAGGATTGCCGCGTGCGCTTCATGCAGGGGGGCCTGGAATTTCAGGAAACCGGCGCCGCACCCTTCCAAACGCTGATCGTGCGTCGATGCACGGTGGACCATTGCTACGGCCAACGGTGGGGCATTTACACCAATTACATCCGCGATCTGCTGATCGACCAGTGCGTGTTGGATCACAACGGCTGGATGGAGAACATTCATCCCAAGGACATTTTCAGCCACAATGTCTATCTGCAGACGTGGCCGGCGTCGGATACAAGCGATCCGCAAACGCGGGTCAGAAATTGCATCTTGGCCAGGGCCGCCAGTCACGGCTGCCAGCAACGCTGCGGCGGGCTTAACGATGGATGCTGTTATGTCGGCAACCCCATTGCCGGATTTGTCGCTAAAAAAAGCGGCTCAGCGATTCAAAACGCAACGGTGTGCGGCGCGGGGTTTGATCTGTCCATCGCGGGTCAGCTCAGGGGCATGGGACTGCAGACGATTGCTTGCCCATCGGCGGCCCTGACCAATTGCATCCTGTTCGACAAACAGGACGCCGCCAACAATGGCTGGGCACTTCAAGTCGCCGCCCACGATTCCGATACGGGCCTGAACGTGCCAACGGTTCTGACGGCCAGCGGACTGATCGTGCACAACTGGACGGGTCCGTCGTTCACCATCGCCGATACGCCCGGCGCACTGGCATTTTCCAACTGCGATCTTCCAGGCTACATGGCCCCGGGAGTCGTCGCGACGCCGACGTACGCCGACCCGGCCCGGACTGTGGTCAGTTATGCCAAGACACTGGGCTTGCCGGACGCCGCGGGCTTTCTGGCGGCGGCGGCGCTGAACCGGCGGGGCTCGTACGACGCGCGGCTCACGGCCGCGGCGTTCAACGCCTACATCAGGGCCGGTTACGCGGCGCCAAGCGCATGAAAACGTGAAGAGGTGAAGAGCGAATTTCTTTCACGTTTCACTCCTGAGGTCTTCGCGTTTTTAGTCCCCCCTCAACTCAAACGGAACGTCCATGAAGCTGATCGAACACCTCGAACGCCGGGTCCTCCTGAGCACGTACACCGTCGGCGCGGGCGGGGATTTTGCCACGCTCCAGGCGGCGGCAAACGCGGCCAAAGCCGGCGATACCGTGAGCGTGCTGCCCGGAAGCTACGCTGGCTTCAGCCAGTCGGCCAGCGGCACAGCCTCGGCCCCCATCGCTTGGAACGCCAAGCCGGGCGCGATCGTGAACGGTGCGCCAGCCGACCGCAACGGTGAGATTGACGTCACTGGATGCAGCTACGTTACCCTCAACGGCTTTGACATCGAACTCAACGGCAGCACCGCGACGCGCGCGGGAATCTGGGGCGGGGGTTACGTCGGCGCGGACGTCAGCGGGTTGCTCATCGAAAACAATACGGTGAACGGCGCGGACTGGTGGGGCATCTTGTTCGGCCATCTGGACAACTCCAAGATCATCGGCAACACGGTTTCAAACACGCTGGTCCAGCACGGCATTTACGTTGGCAACTCCAGCCAGAACGACGTGATCTCCGGCAACACGGTTTTCAACAACCGCGGCTGCGGAATTCAGATAAATGCCGATGGATCGGATGGGGGTGTCGGCGTCAGCCAGGGCATGGTGGTCAGCGGAAACCGCATCTACAACAACGCTCAAGGGGTCGGCGCGGCAATCAACTTCGATGGTGTTCAGAATTCCATCATCCAATGCAATCTGATTTACAACGCCCAGCGGAATGGTATCGCGCTGTACCAGATCGACGGAAACGGACCGTCCAGCGGTGACAAGATTGTCAACAACACGATCATCCAAAACGGCAACGGTCCGAGCGGGTACGCTGCAATCCAGGCCATCAGTGGTGCAGTCAATACGACGATCCTGAACAACGTGCTGTCCTCGCAGGAGATGAGCCTGGAGATCGACCCATCGTCGCAAGTCGCCCTTGTCAGCGATTACAACGCCTTCGGGGCGAGCGGGATTGACCCAACTGGCCAGAGCTACGCGAACAACATCAGCCTGGCCGCCTGGCAAGCGATGGGCTTGGACAAGCATTCGATCTACATCGGAAGTTCCGTTGCCGTCGACGCACTTTATAGGAACGTGGCGGCTGGCGATTTTCACTTGAATCCGAGCGGCGCAGGCCCGTTGGTGGGCACCGGCGAGATCGTCGCTGGCGTGACGCCGACCGTCGATTTCTACGGTTCGCCGCTTGGTTCGATGCCCATGTACATCGGCGCGGCATGGAGCGTCGAACTGAGCGGCACGCCGACCCCGCCTCCAGTAACTCAGGCGCCCCTGGCCAATGCCGACAGCTACTCGGTGCAGAGCGGGCAGGCGCTGACCGTAAGCGCGCCGGGCGTGCTGGCGAACGACACCGATCCGAACGGGTTGGCCCTGGCGGCGGTCCTGGCGAGCGCTCCGGCGCATGGGACGCTCGCCTTGGCGAGCAATGGCGGATTCACCTATTCGCCAGCCAGCGGATTTGTCGGCTCCGACAGCTTCACCTACAGCGCGACGGATGGAAAGGCGACCTCGAGCGCGGCGACGGTGATGATCACGGTTACGGCGCCGCCTGTGGCAACGAAATCGCCCAGCGCCCCAGTGAACCTGCAAGCGAAGACGCTGAGGTGGAGCTCAATCGGGCTGTCCTGGCAAAATACGGCGACAAACACGACGAGCATCCAGATCGAGCGGCAGGGCGCCAACGGCATTTGGCAGATCATCGCCACATTGCCCGCGACGGCAACGGGCTACATCGATAACACGGTGCTGCCGACCCAGGGTTATTACTATCAGGTTCGCGCCTGCAATGCCGCAGGAAATTCCCAATGGTGCCTGCGGGCCTGGACGTGGGGATAAGTCATGGCGGCTAACATCTGGCAAAGCACCAGCGTTTCTCCGATGGATGCCCATTGGGCCAATGACGCCAATTGGAGTTTGGGCAAAGCTCCCCATTTCGTCACCGTTACCGGCGTCAACATCTCCGGCGGCACGGCGACGGTCAGCACCAGTCCCGTGCCCCACGGCTTCGCCAATGGAGGCATGGTCGTCTTTTACGGCGCAAATCCGTGGCAGGGCCATAGCCCAGCTCTTACGATTGCAGTAGTGGATAGCTACACTTTCACCTGCCAATCGACTTATCCGTCGGTTGGGTGCAACGTCTGCAGCGCTGACAAGATTGTTTTCACTGGCACGGTCAGCCCCGTCGATGGGCCGACATCTTGGCTTGTCATTACTGGCTGCTATGCGGGCAGTGAAGCGGCGAATTCCAATCTCAATTTGCCGTCGGCAACGACGGCGTACCTTTACGTCCTGGGCGGCGCCGGATACGACCTGGAACTCTTTCCCGCTTCTGGATTCACGCACACCTGGTCCGGTCGGACGGAAAACGACAGCGCATCGGCTCAGCGGTGGTTGGGTGGGGCCGGCCAAATAAACATCGACGGTGGAAAAATCATATCCGGCAACCTGCGCATCACGGGGAAGGTGCAAGCACAAAACTGCCAGATCCTTGCGACTCTGTGGGTCTTCGGAAGTCTCAATGCGCAAAACACGGTGTTCGATTACGATAATGGATTTTTCATCTATGGCTCGCTGAACATCGACTTAACGACATGCACACTCGACGACGGTGTCCCCATAAGCATGATGGGACGGGGCGCAAGCTATAACGGCCTGAGCGACGCCAACGGCAGCAATTCCCCGTTGGTCGCTTCCTATCCACCACAAAGCCTTACGGGAGTTGTCGGTGATGGAGCGCGATAATCATGCTTAGAAACTGCACTTTTAGGGTCTTCGATTCGGCGAATGGCATCGGCGCTGCGGCACTGACTCCGACCTTCGTCCTTCTGGAGTCCCTAAATCCGACGACAGGGACGGCCAGCGCCGGGGGCGCATCGTCTCTAACTTTGGCTTCAGGTCAAACGTTTGCAACGAACGTCCTCGCGGGAACGGTCGTGCACATCATCGGCGGCGCTGATTCGGGCGACTCTGGGACCGTGGCCAGCAACACCAACGCCAATCCCAGCGTGCTGACGATGGTCGCGCCCTGGGCCACTGCCACGAACAACACGAGCGCTTACAAGTTTTTCCCAAACCTTCTCACGAATCCCGGGCCTCCAATCGTTGTTGAGAGCGGCAATTCTATTAGCGCTGGCCTATATTCTTTCGATTGGGACGCTGAATCTACCGAGATAAGATTTGTGATCGACGCTGGCTCAAGCCTAGCTCCGGCTGACCGCTGGGTGATAGGGACGATGACTTGCGAGGGTAGCCGGATCGTGGCCGGGATCAGCGCCGCGGGCGCGGTGACGCTGCCGCAGCCGCCGCCGTCGGGTTACGGTAGTTCGGCCGGCTCGGGGCCAATGGCCATCAACCACAATACCGGTGGAACCGACAATCTGCGCTACGTCGAGCGGAGTGGTGCAGGCATCGGGGGCGCGAGCGTGCTGATCTATCAAGCCGGCGACTGGCCCGCCAATCCGAGCCGAGTGCAGGCGGTGGCCACAACAGGCCCGAATGGACGGTGGGTTGCGCCCGCATTCGTATCAGCCGGCACGTACGTTGCGGTGTTTACGATCATCGGGGCCGACGGACCGGATGTCTCGGCGCCGTTCACTGTCTAATCTCCACGAGGGCTAGTTCCATGGCCGTCACCGCAACCCCGATCGTCGCAACCTCCGCCACTGGGCGCTACGCTTCGCAAGCGGACGTGGAGTCACAGTTCGGCGTCGAAAACGTGCGCGTCTGGTCACAATTGGACAACTCGCAGACCACCGCCGATGCGTCGCGCATCCAACAGGCGCTGAATTTTGCCGATGCGAAGATCATCAGCACGTTCGCCGGTTACGGCAATTACGTCACGCCGCTTTCCCCCCTGGGGACGGATGTAACGCTGGTGCAGCACTGGGCGGCGATCATCGCCGGCGCGTGGCTGTACCAATCGCGCGGCCTTCGCGACACGGATGCCGTGGGCGATCACATCTCGCGACTGCTGGCGGACGTGGACGCGGAGATGCTGGGGTACCGCGCGTCGCAGAAGCTCAACGCCGCCCGCCGCTGGCCCACGGCCACGGCGCCGGTGGGGTATTGATCTTCGCGATGACTATCGAAACCGTTTTAGTCGACACCCTCAGCCTCGATCCGGCCAACGCGCGCAAGCATGGCGAGAGGAACCTGGAGGCGATCAAGGCGAGCCTGCGGCGGTTCGGGCAGCAAAAGCCGATCGTCGTCGATTCGCGCGGCGTGGTGCGGGCGGGGAACGGGACGCTCGAGGCGGCCAAGGCGCTGGGATGGCGCGAAGTGCAAATCGTCCGGTCGGATCTGCCGACGACGGAATTGACGGCGTATTCGATCGCGGATAACCGCGCGGCGGAGTTGGCAGAGTGGGATATCGACGCTCTAGCGGACCAACTTGCAGCCCTGACCAGTGACGGCTTCGACGGAGGCGAACTGGGGTTCACAGACGACGATCTGAACGCATTGCTAAGCGACGCATCCAGTCCGGCGACGCTTAATCAGCTCGAGGTTCGGGAACCGCCGCCTATGACGTGGGTTCTCATTGGAATTCCGACGGTCAGATTCGATGAAGTCGCCGCCACAGTAGAGATGATCGCGCAGATTCCTGATGTAGTTTTGGAAACGACGAGTAACGGTGCAACGCTCGAAGACTGACAATACCAACTTGGCCGCCAAGCTAGAGCTTCGTCGGCATTTTCTTCGAAAGTACCACTGCACTGGTCGCACTGAGGTATTGGATTGTTGCCAAGGAGACGGCAGAATTTGGTCGGTGCTGGGTGCCGAATTCAATTGCGGCTACTGGGGTGTGGATATCAAACCCAGAAAAGGGCGATTGAAGCTTGACTCCGTCCGGATCCTCCAACAACCAGGGTGGCCTCAGACAGTGATCGATATCGACACATACGGCAGCCCGTGGAAGCATTGGGCGGCGATGTTACCGAACGTCGTTCGGCCCGTTACCGTATTTCTGACGATCGAGGCCACGATGTTTAGTGGTGCAGTTGACCGATGGGCTCTGTCCGCAATGGGTCTACGGCTATCGAGATTGCGACTTCCACCAACGATTTGCGGCAAGCTGACCGATTTTTCATTAAGGTATTGCCTGGCCTTGTGCTACAATCGCGGCATAGATATCGTCGAGGCGGCGCAAATGGATTGTCCCGGCAATGCACGCTACATCGGCGTGCGCCTAGTACCGCAGAGTGGTGTGACAAAAGCACATGGGCCAGGCGACGATCATTGGGTGGACGGATCACACCTTTAACATCGTGTGGGGCTGCACGAAGGTCAGCCCGGGATGCAAGAACTGCTACGCGGAACGCCTGTCGGAGCGATATGGCTGGGACGTTTGGGGGCCGGGCAAACCGCGGAGGACGTTCGACGAAAAACATTGGACCGAGCCGCTCAAATGGAACGCTCAGGCGCAGAAAGATCGCCATCGTCGGCGCGCGTTCTGCGGCTCGATGTGCGACGTATTTGAAGATCATCCGACCGTCGCGCAAGAATTGGGCAGACTTTGGGCGCTGATCCGCCGAACACCTGGGCTGGATTGGCAACTGCTCACCAAGCGGCCGGAGCGAATCGCCGCGAATCTGCCGTCTGATTGGGGCAGCGGGTATCCAAACGTTTGGCTGGGGACCTCGATTGAGAGCAACGATTACGCCGCTCGTGCTGATCATCTGCGCGTAGTTCCCGCGACGGTGCGATTTGTGAGTTACGAGCCGGCGCTGGGGCCGTTGGATCAGCTGGATTTGACGGGTCTGGACTGGGTGATTTACGGCGGGGAATCAGGGCCAAATTATCGGGAGCATGATCTTGCCTGGCCGCGCTCGATGAAGGAGTGTTGCGAGGCGGCGGCCGTGGCGTTTTTCTACAAACAATCCGCCGCGCCGCGAACGGAAATGGGGACGACGCTGGATGGCCAGATCGTTCGCCAATATCCCAGGCCAAGAATTCCCGTTGCTACATGACGGTTGAAACTGTCTTGATCGACTCGCTTTCGCTCGATCCGGCCAATGTGCGCAAGCACGGCGAGCGGAACCTGGAGGCGATCAAGGCGAGTCTGCGGCGGTTCGGGCAGCAAAAGCCGATTGTCGTCGATTCGCGCGGCGTGGTGCGGGCGGGCAACGGCACGCTTGAGGCGGCCAAGGCGCTGGGTTGGCGCGAAATCCAAATCGTCCGCTCCGATCTGCCGCCCACGGAATTGACGGCGTATTCGATCGCGGACAACCGCACGGCGGAACTGGCCGCATGGGATACAGAGGCTTTGGCCAAGCTGCTGAGCGAGCAGGAGCTGGGGGATGTCGGATTCGACGCCGATGAATTGGCGAAGCTGAGCGGGCAGATCGCACCCGGCGGCGATGAAACCGCGTCCTTGGAAGCGAAGTTCGAGGTTGTCGTTGAATGCCGCGATGAAGCGCAGCAGAAGGAAGTGTTCGATCGCCTCAGTTCCGAGGGGTACACGTGCCGGCTGTTCACGCTGTAGTCGAGTGTCGCCTGCCGGAAAGTTTTCGCGTGCGGCAGGTGGAGGGGATGTTCGATCTTCCACCGGCGGCGGGCGAGCGCTGTGCTTTCGACGTGGAAGTGCCTTCGACGGAAGAGCCCTGGACGATCGGCCTGATCGTCGGTCCCAGCGGCTCGGGCAAGACGACGGTGGCGCGGCAGGCGTTTGGGAATCATCTGATCGAGCGGTGGGATTGGCCGGCGAACAAGAGCCTCCTGGATGGTTTTCCGGCGGCGCTGGGGATTAGCGACATCACGCAATTGCTCAGCAGCGTCGGGTTCAGCACGCCACCGGCGTGGGTGCGGCCGTATTGGGCGCTGTCCAATGGGGAGCAGTTTCGCGTGAATTTGGCTCGCACGCTGGCGGAGATGCCGGAACTGGCGGTTGTGGATGAATTCACCAGCGTGGTGGACCGGACGGTGGCGCGGATCGGGTCGGCGGCCGTGGCCAAGGCCGTGCGGCGGCGCGGGCAACGATTCGTGGCGGTGACGTGCCATTACGACGTGATGGCGTGGCTGGAGCCGGATTGGGTGTTGGACATGGCCGATGGGTCGCTGACGCGGGGGCGGCTTCGGCGTCCCGACATCGCGTTGGAAATCGTCCGCTGCAATAGGTCGCCGTGGCGCCTGTTCAAGCGTCATCATTATCTGAGCGCCGAGCTGAATCCCGCGGCGCAGTGCTTTGCGGGTTTGATCGAGAATGAGCCGGCGGCGTTGGTGGCGGTGCTTCCGTTTCCGCATCCGCACTGTCCCGGGTGGCGGGAGCACCGCTGCGTGTGCCTGCCGGATTATCAGGGGCTGGGCATCGGCACGGCGATCAGCGAGTTCGTGGCGTCGCTGTTTGCCGCAACGGGCAAGCCGTACACCAGCGTCACCAGTCATCCGGCGATGATGCGGCATCGCTCGCGATCGCCGCTGTGGCGGATGATTCGATCTCCCTCGCGCGTGGGGGCGGGCAGACGGATGGGGCGAGGACGGCGCCTGGCCGGTCTGGACAAAACACTCAGTTGGCGGCGGATGACGGCCAGTTTTCGGTTTGTTGGACCGCCGCGGCCGGAGTTGGCGCGGCAGTTCGGCGTTGTCAAAGACGTGAGATGATCTGTGGATGGAAGCGGGGCCTCCGATCGAAGAGCAGCAGATCCGAGGCCTGGTCCTGGGCGGCGCGGAAGATCAGGAAATTGCCGATTTTCTGGGCTGGACGGCGGCGCAGTTGCAGGAAAAGTTCGGTCCGCTGCTGGCGCGGCTGCGTGCTCAGCGGCACATGTCCCTGAGACAAAAACAAACCGCCATCGCCGCCAAGGGTAACACGGCGATGCTCGTTTTTCTTGGCAAGCATGAGCTTGGACAAAGCGACCGAGCCGGCGAGTCCGATGACTGGCCCGAACCGCCGCAACTGGAGCCCAAGGTGGGTTGAGCTGCGATGGCACGAGGTGCAGTGGCGGCTGTGGAACGACCAAACGCGGTTCAAGGTGGTGCCGGCGGGGCGGCGCAGCGGGAAGACAGAGCTGGCCAAGCGGCGATTGGTGGAGCATCTGTTCCGTCTTACCTGGCACGGGAGGCCGGGGCGGTACTTTGCGGCGGCGCCGACGCGCGATCAGGCCAAGCGGGTCTTCTGGGATGATCTTAAGGCCTTGCTGCCGCGGCGTTGGACGCGCGCGATCAGTGAATCGGCGCTGCGTCTGACGGCCTGCAACGGCGCTCAGCTTTGGGTGCAGGGGCTGGACGTGCCGCAGCGCATCGAAGGGAGTCCTTGGGACGGCTGCGTGATCGACGAACTGGCCAATTGCCGCCCCGGAGTGTGGGATGCGCACATTCGGCCGGCGCTGGCGGATCGGCGCGGATGGGCTTGGCTGATCGGCGTGCCGGACATGGATGCGCCGGGCCAGGCGGAATACGAAAAGATGGTCGATCTGGCCCGTAGCGGGTTGGATCCGGAATGGGCCTGTTTTTTTTGGCCCTCGGCGGACATTTTGCCGCCGGAAGAATTGGAATCGGCCCGCCGGCGATTGGATCCGCGCATCTTCGAGCAGGAATACCTCGGGAAATTCGTGATTGCGCGGGGCAGGGCGTTTGCGGATTTCGATCCCGCGGCGCACGTCAAGCCCACACCGTACGATCCGGCGCTGCCGATCTGCTGGTCGCTGGATTTCAACATCGATCCGATGTGCAACGGGGTGATCCAGCACCACCAGGGCCAGGTGCGTGTCATCGACGAGCTGACGCTGCCGGACACGCACACGGATGCCGCGTGCCGGGAGTTTTTACAGCGGGCGGCGCAGCGCAAATGGGATTTGCGACACCTGAGCGTTTACGGCGATGCCAGCGGCGGCGCTCGCGATAGCACCAGCGGCGTGTCCGACTGGTACCTCGTGAGCAATCACCTGCGTCGGCTTTGCCCGACATTCAAGGTTCCGCGCAGCAATCCGCCCGTGAAGGACTCGATCAATGCTGTGCGCGCCAAACTCAAAGCGGCGGATGGGGCGGTGAGGCTGTCGATCGATCCATGTTGCGGGCGGTTGATCGAAGACCTGCGTAGCGCCGTTTGGCCCGGCCATCTGGACGCCCAGCATGCCCTGGCGTGGCTGCGGTATTTCATCGCCTGTGAGTATCCCATCCGTCCGGAAGCGCCGCCGGCGGGACAGATCAGTTTTTCAACCTGATGGTTGCGGTTAAACGTATGTCACAGTTCTCCGTCATCACACTCGATCCACGTTCAGATCTGTTCGGCCTGCCGGTGGGCCAGTCGCCCAAGCCGTCGGCGGGAGAGCTTACAACCGCACAAACGAGGGCCAGCAGCGCGGGCGGACTGCCCGGCTTCAGCGCCGGCGGGTTGGCCGGTTTCACGGCGGCGGCGCCGGGAACCTACCAGACGTATCGCCAGATCTCCGCGCATCCGACCAACGCGCTGGTCCGCGGAATCGTCTCGGCGCCGATCGTGGCCAATACATGGCGATGGAAAAAGCTACGCCAGGACGTGCCGGACCAGTGGCTGGTCTTTGCGCGGCAGGTGCTGGAGCCGATGCGGGCGGCGCTGGTTCGCGATGCGCTCAAAGCCCTGGAATTCGGCTGGGCGGGATTCGAGAAGATCTGGGACGTTCGGGGCGGGCGGCGGATTCTTCGGCGACTTAAGCCGCTTCTGTGGGATTGCACGGAAATTCTGGTGGACGAACACGGCAATCCGGCGGGACTGTTGAATCGCGCCCCCGGCTCGCCGCCGGTAGTCCTGAAGGATCAGAAGTATTTTCTGTACACGTACGACGGCGAGGCGGGCAATCCGTACGGCCGATCGCGGCATGAAAACGTCCGCCAGGTCTGGTCGGAGAGCGAGCAGATTCGCCAGCGCTTGGCCCAGTATCTGAAAAAAGTCGCCGGCATCGTCGTGCAGTTGCATTACCCCGAAGGGACCAGCCGCGACGCCGCGGGCGCCGAGCGGCCCAACCAGTGGCTCGGCCAGCAGGTGCTGGATGCGGTCTCGGCGGGGCGGAGCGTGATGTTCCCCAACGGTTTTGCTTCCAGCAGCGATCCGCGAAGCGCGTACGAACTGGCGGGCAAGAGTCCGTGGCAGCTCTCGGCGTTTGAAAGCGCCGGCGCCGACCACGCGCCGGGCATGAAGTTGGTCCTGGAGTATTACGATGCGCTGATCTTCCGCGGCTGGCTGAGGCCCGAGCGGGTCGGTTTGGAATCGCGCCACGGCAGCCGCGCCGATGCGCAAACACACACGGATACGGGGACGCTGGATTGCGAACTGATCGACCGTGACCTGGCCGATGCCGTCACGCGGGACGTGTTGGACGAACTGTTGGTGCTCAATTTCGGCAGCGCGGCCCACGGGGCCGTCGCCATCGAGCCGGCGCCGATCGAAGACCAATCCCTGGGAATCCTGCGCGGCGTACTGAGCCAACTTCTCTCCAGCAAGGCATCCGACGCGGTCAGTCGGATCGACGTCGACGCCTTGCTGGACCAATTGGCGGTGCCGCGCGGGGCGTAACGGAACATTTCGACAGTTTTTCAACGGCTTTATTGCGATGAATACACCATTCCATCTTCACGCGCAGCAAGTGTCAGCGGATTCACAGGTCGAGCCGAGCGACGGTTTGCCGGCGGAGGTGTCCGGGCAGCCGGCGACGTACTTCTGGAAGGAAGTGATCCACATCGGCAATTACGTACATCCGACGCGCGGATATTCGCTGAACGTCGATGCGGATCGGCTGCAGAGCTGGGCCGAGACGGGGACGGAGATGCTGGCCGCGGGCGTGCCGATCCCGATCAACTGCGATCATTCGGACCGGGCCCGCGACGTCGTCGGTTACGTCAAACAGTTCAAGCTTGACGGGGACCGGCTGCTGGCGTTGTGCCAGTTCATCGGACCCGATGCAGCGCTGACGGCGGCGCGGAACTGGGTGTCGGTGGGGATTCACCCGGACTTCACTGATGGCCAGGCCCGGCAGTGGGGTGAGGCGATCGTTCACTTGGCCCTGACGCCCGTGCCCGTGGTGCCCAATCAGGGGCAGGTCGTCAGCGCCTCGCGCGATGCGGACGGCGGGGACACGCTGGTACTTCTGCAAACCTTGGCCGAGAACGAGGAGGTTTCGCCATCGGCTGATGTCCACGGCGACCTGGAAAGCCAGTTAGCGGCCGCGCAGCAGCGCATCGCCGAGCTTTCAGCGCGGCTGCCACCGGCGCTGAGCGACGAGGCGCAGCAGGCGATGGTGGAGGCGGCGATCGCGAAATTCGACGCGGCGGTGGCGGGCGGCGGGCTTTCACCGGCGGCACGCGACCGGCTGGTGGCGACGCTGGTCAAGAACGAAAACGGCTCGGCCAACGTGCTGGCCCTTTCGCGCTTGTCCAATCCGCAAGGCGACCGGTGCCTGGCGCTGAGCATTGCCGAGATTCTGCTGGATAACCGGCCGATCAACACGGGCGAAAAAACCGGGCTGCAGAGCATGGCCCGGGTCGCTCCGGGAGAAGAGTCCTCCGCGATCGAGCAGCTGCGTCAGTACATGACCAAGGTGGCAAGTGTTACGGGGTGAAGACGTTTCATCCATCACCCATGACCATTTCTACGTGAAAGGATCTCCATGTTCTCGATTCCACAAGGCAAACCCGGCGTGGTTGGAAACTTCGTTTCGCAGCCGCGCGAGGTGTTCTATTCCGGGCGCGAATTCGCGCAGTTCTGGGCCCCGCCGGTGACGGTCGACGGCACGGCGTCGGGCAATGCGCTCAATGCACCGTATACGTGGCTGCTGTGGGCGGGGATGCCGATGGGGCGGATCACCGCCAGCGGCAAATACGCCAACAGCATCATCGGCCTGAGCGGATCGGCAACGGCCAGCGGGGCGACGTCGATTGCGACGGACGTGAACACGGCCGCCGAGATCGTGCGGCGCATCGGCGCCAGCGGCACGTTCAAACTGACCGGCTCGCCGACGGCCGGCGGCACCGTGGCCACGCAGATCGTCACCTACTCGGCGGTCAACACCAGCACGGGCGTGATCACGTGCTCGGCCACCAGTGCCGCGGCGGTTACGCAATCGCCGATTCAGCCCACCGATGGCAGCGAGACCATCTTGACGCTGCTGTGCGAAGTCGACGGCCTGCAGGTGGTCGATCAGACGCATACCAACCGCGTGGACGTGTTCTGCGGCAGGCTTTTGGCCGGCGGCGGAACGATCAACACGGGCATGATCGTCAACTATCCGTCCGATGCGAGCCTGAAAACCTACATCAAGTCGGCGATCCGCGCGGCTTGCCCGGGCGTGACCTTCCTGGACGACATCACGGGATGAGCCGGACCAGCCGACTGAAGTCGGCCGGCCGCGAGCGAGATATTCACGCGGAAGGCGAAGCCTCCGCAAACGAGGACAATCACCATGGCGTACGTTTCCATCAACGACATTCTGGGCGCGCCCAATCTGTGCGGGATCATCCAGAGCACGGTCAGCGGCATCCCCAATCCGTTCCCGCCAGCCTTCTTCCAGGTCGATCAGACCGTGGACGGCGACACGGGAGAATACAAGGTCTTCAGCGGCTCGCGCACCAACGCGACCCTTTCGCCGTACGGCGCGCCGTCGAAGAACCGGCAGCTTCGCGAGATCGGCGTCAAGGCCGTCAAGCTGCTGCACAGCATCGAAAACATCGTCCTGCCGGTGAAGGACTACCTCAACCTGCTGAACTATAACGACCTGGCCAAGCAGAAGCTGGGGATCGACGAGGTAAGCCGGCAAATCCGCGAGGCCCGCTGGACGCAGGACAACCTGCGCATCAGCGCCCTGACGTCGATGCTGTTCAAGACGCAGATCTATTACGACGGCCAGGGCAACCTGCTGCCCAGCAGCACCAGTGCGCAGACGACGGTGGATTACGGCGTGCCGGCGGGCAACCAGAACCAGCTCGACGTCTTCGGCACGGGCAATCCCATCATTTCCACCAAGTGGTCGGACCCGACGGCGGCCATCGATAAGCAGGTCCAGGCGCTGCACCAGGCGGCCGTGGAGCTGACCGGCTACGAGCTCAAGCACGCGTTCTACGGCAAGAACGTCGCCAATTATCTGACGACCAACAACAGCCTGAGCAACTACTTCTTCCGCGCCAACTACGGCCCGGAGGCGTTCGGACCCAGCTTCATCGCCACGGCGGATATTCCCAATCCTCTGCTGGGCTTGACCTGGCACAAGGCGTACCACAGCTTCTTCGTCGACCAGAACGGCAACCGCCAGACGCTGGTCGGCGACGACCAGGTCGTCTTCACGCCTGAGCCGAGCACCGCGTGGATCGGCACGCTGGAGGGCACGTATCCCGTACCGACCAAGGCGGGGATCATCACGCCGGCGGAGCCGAGCGTCGTCTCCAGCATGGAAACGCGCTCCGGCATGTTCGCCTACGGCATCGCCAGCGCCGATCCGCCAACGGCCAAGATCATCTACGGCGATACGTTCCTGCCCGTGCTCAAAGTCCCCAGCGCGATCTTCGTGGCGACGGTGAAGTTTTAAGAGTGAAACGTGAAGACGTGAGGAAGTTTTTCACGTTTCATGTCCCATTCCATGGCGACGGACCCTTTCACTGCCGCATCGTCGGCGATCCTGAAGGCGCTGCAATCTTGCAGCGCTTTTGCGGCGATCGTGCGTCCGGGGAATTTGATCGACATGACGGCCGGCAGCTTCGAGCGGTTCAAAGGGCAGTTGCAGGCGTCGGACACGCCGGAAGTGGTGCTCCTGCCGGAAGCGTTTGAGCTGCAGCCGTTCGGCGGCAACTCGCGCGTGGCGTCGCTGTCGCAATCGTACCAGCTTGTGGCGACGCACGAGTCGCTGCGTGTGACGCCGGTCAATGCCCTGAAATACGCGGCGATGGCGGCGTTGTTGCGTGCCGGGCCGGACCTGGGATTGGGTGGGCTGGTGCGGTCCTGGGAGATTCGCCAAGGCCGCGATGACGCCTTTGGCCAGCCGCAGTGGCGAAGGGCCACGCAGCGATGGGTCAGCGTCATGAGCATCGTCGTGCACATGGAGCTGGATCGGTCGGTGATTTTGTCCACCCAGCCATAAGGGGGCAGAGCGAGGAGAAAGTATGGCAACGGTTTTATCCAATCCATCGATGTCGTTGTCGCTCAAGGCGCAGCTCACCGCGGGGGCGGCGCCGGCGGTCGCCGCGTCGCAGGTGAATCACAGCCCGACGTTCACGGTGGGCGCGGGAAACACGGCGGGAAACGTGGATCGCTGCTATTCGGCCCCGATCCAGGTCAGTGCCGGTGCGCCGCTGACTATTAACGTCGGCACTGCACTGGACCCATTGCAAAACGCGCTGGGGATGCTGCACGTGTGCGCGATTCTAGTGGAGAACGACAGCACCACCGCGGGGCAGGACATGACCATCGGAGGCGGGACGCATCCCGTCTCCGCCACCGACAGTGGAACGGCCCAAGCCAACGGCGGGGTTTGGCTGATGTGGAACCCCAATCCCGGCTATGCCGTCAGCGCCGGCTCGGCCGACACGATCACCGTCACCGTCGCCGCCGGCACGAACGTGGCGGGAAAGATCACTATTCTGGGTCGCTCCGCGTAACGCAGGAGTTGGGAGGAATCCATGGCCGCTTCGGTATTTCATTCCGGGTATTACGGCACGGCCGCTCTGGGCAGCAGCGAGTTGCCGATCACCAAATGGGAAGTCCAGCCCACGGTGGAGCTGACGCCGTTCAAGAACAGCAAGAGCGGCGGATACGTCCTGCGCGAAGCCACGTTCAAAGACTGCACGGTGGAGATCGACATCGATTTCGACTTCGGCAACAACCCGTTCGCGGCGCCGCTGTCGATCAACGTCGGGGCGGTGCTGAGCAACGTGAAGTTGTGTCTGCATCAGTCGTCCGCCGGTGCGCTGGATGGCTTGTGCTGGAGCTTTTCGTCGCTGATCGTGGACGGCACGCCGCAGCAACTGGTCGTGGATGGAAAGATCACGACCAAGGTCCTGTGCAAAGGAAGCGGCAGCTTCACGTACCCGAGCTAACGCATGTCGGAACTTCAGGATCTTGTCGGCGGGGGGAATTCTTCGGCGGTGCCGGGCGCCACGCTGTCACCGCCGCGGCTGGTGGAGTGGGCGGAGGCGGAGACGGAAGCGGCGCGGCATTATCTGCGGACGGTGGCGCAGGCGTCGGCGGCCCTGCCCGAGGTCGTGCGGCAGGCGATGTATGCGCGGGCGGTGGATAATCTGAAGGATTCGCCGCCGGTGTTTGGCTCGCCGGCGTTCGATGCGTGGGCGGTGTCGGCGGGGGCACTGCCATTTTTGCTTTGGCTTTCGCTGCGGAAGGGCCAGCCGCGGACGACGCGAGTCCAGGCGGCCGAGCTTCTGGCGGGGCCGGAGGGCGAATCCATCGCCAAGGCGGTCTGGGATTTGTGGGGATACCGCGGCGAAAAAAAATCGCCGGCCCCTCCGTCGCAAACACCGGCGTCCGATGGCGGGGCATCTTCAGTCAGCTTGGCCGGCGCGGATACCGCTGCCAGGACGTCGCCACCATGACAATTCCCCAGGTGCTGCACGCCCTGGGTATGGACAGCGTTTCGCCCGCCGAGGCAGCCCGGATCGCCGCCGATCGGCGGGCGATCATTTTGGATCAAGTTGCGGCGGCCAACGGCTGGCTGCCGTCGCGCCTGTTGGACGTTCCGCCAAGTGATATCGCGACTCAGATTCGTCTGCACGGCGGGGGGGCGGTTGATGCGGATGCGCTGGGCGGACAAATCCAGCAGTATCTGCGCGATAAGGGAGTGATATGAGCGCCGAACAACACGCCAGCAGCTTGGCCGCCGAAGCGCACAGACGCCGCCAACAGGGATCGCACGTTTCGTTGCATCTTCGAGATGCACGGGAACCGGTCTTTATCGCAGGCGGCACGACGGTCGCATCGCGCTGCGGACAAAACTCGCTGATTGCGAGCCTGACCAGTGCGGCCGCATCGCGTGCCGGGCAAAACTCGCTGGCTGCGAGCCTGGCCGGTGCGGCCACTGGCGACGAAGGGGTTGGGGCCCGCCAAGGTGCGACGGATACCAGCGACACGGTCGCGTTTCCGGATAGCTCGCTATTCAACCAAGCGGTCAAGAAACTGGATGAAGCGGTGAATCATCTGCCCACCGTTGCGGTGGTGAAGTTCTAACCGATGGCGGGAACCATGGGACTCGACGCATCCACTGCGATCACACTGTGCGGCGTTCAGGTCTGGGATGAAGGGACCAAGGAGCAGTTTGTCCGCAGCTCCCCCTCATCGGCCATCCGGACGCTGGTGTGCACCTGGACGGACCGCGTGGCGCTGATCAACGCCCTGCGTGGCTCGGTGGTGCAGGAAAGCCCCTACCTCGTTGAGTACGTCGCGCCGTCGGCGTACCCGGATGCGCCGTGGCTATTCGTCGATACCATTGAAGTCGAGGGAATCCCGGGGGAAAGCGGGTTGAGCGTCGGGCCCAACGGCCTGGTGGGATACAAGTACGCGCGCATCCGCGTGATCTACAAATCGCTGCCGTATCAGGAAGGGATCGAGACGGGCGTCTTTTCGGTGGACTACGGGGCGGAATGGTTCACACTTTCCGGCTCGACGGCGAGCTTGAAATTCAGCGATAGCAGCGGCGGCGACGTGGCGACGGACCAAAACCCGGCTTTGCGGATCACGACGATCACGTTTCGCCAGACGCGCAACAACCTGCCGTCGATTCCCGTCGGCCAGATCATCGCCGCCACCAACACGGTGAACTCGGCGCCGTTCCAGGGTGCCGCGGCGGGGACGGTGAAATTCGACGGGGCGGCGTCGCAGCGGCGGCTGTTCAGCAACGGCACGCCGGGATGGGACATGACCTATGCGTTCACCTACCGCTCGGTGGGATGGAACGTGGCGTACGATCCGGCCAACGGGTGGCGGCCGGTGGCGTTCAAGGCAAGCAATCAGCCGCCGTTCGCGTCGTACGATTACAACGGGCTGTTATTGTGATTGGAGCGGGTCATGAAGCCGTTGCCGCGCGCAGCGCCCGGAAGCGTCATCACGCTGGAGGCGGACCTATTCAACTATATCGCGGAAAACCTGGAGCGGTTGGACAAGTGGGCGGTTAAACCGCCCCTGAGTTTGCACCAAACGGCTGCGGGGAACCTTCTTTCCGTGGCCCCGTCCGCCGGCCCATTGGCGCTGGTCGCCATCCTCGGCCCCGAGCCGACGACCAGCGACGGAGGCTCGGGATCCAACCCGGACTACACCGGCGGCGGCGGGCGATACCGCGGCACCATCCTGTCCGGCAACAGCACCGGCAGCACCACCACGCAATTTCAGCTTCAACCCCAGACGACGCAGAATTACACCGACGGACCCAAGTACGCCACGACAACGCCGAACGGATCAATTCCGGTCAACAACGCCCTGGTCATCAACGTGCCGGAACAATACGTCAAAGGCACCCACCTGCTTTGTTCCGTGCAATCGGATTTGTTCTACGCGGTGGGCCGCATCATGGGCCAGACCAGCGAGAGCACGCCGCGGACGATTGTCTACATCGGCGACTGGCCCATCCGCCCGGTGCTCGCCAAGATCACCGGCGCCTATCTGAACACGTACGGCGGCGTCTACCGCGGAGAAATTCCGCGCGGACAGTTTGCCAACTCTCAAAACTCCTATTCATCTCCGATGGCGAATTACGCCAACCAGGGCATCACGGGCCAGGACAACTGCTGGATCGTCAACAACTGGGAGCAGACGTACCGGCCCAATTCGGGCCTGAACGCATTGACGAGCGGCACGTACGTCTGGGGCATGATGGCCGGATTCCCCGTCGGCGCCTATCCCGGCGGAAGCCCGACCAACGACATCTGGTACATGGTCTACACGTGGTTCCCACCGCAATCGGCGGCCATCACCATCCAGAGCCTCGCGACGTTTCAAACCGCCGGGAGTAACTACAGCAGCAACGAGCAGAACATGCTCAACAATCTCAAAACGGATGTGACCAACCTGCGCTCGGAGCTGAACAGCCTGTATACCAACCTGAAAAACGCGGGGTATTCGCTGTGACGAAAACCGATGGATGGCCATCCATCGGCTTTGGCGGACAGCAGGGGCGGCTATTCCGCATCCTCATCCACAGCGACGTGTTTGGACATGGCGCGGGCGATGCGAACGATTTCGTCGCGGTGCACGCGCTGGTCCTGGGGGTATTTTTTGCGGTTCCAGCAGCGTAGGATGTAAATCTCCGGATCGCGCTCGTCGAAAAAGACGCGCTTGAAAGTCGTGCTGCCATCGGTGAAGGCGATATAGTACGACTTGCCCGGCAGTATGCCTTCGCGTTCGACGGCGTCGTAGCTGAAGACGACGATCTCGCCGTGCTTCCATTTGGGATGCTGGCAGTCGCCGTCGACGGGGGCGGTGAACGCGCGGCGATCGGCGGTGGCGACCAGGCGGTTGGCCTCGGGGTAATCGGCCAGCTTGTCGACCCGGCGATTGGCGGCGATGCCGATGGGGAATTCGGGCACGATGCGCGCCGGTTGAACGCGGCGCATGTTCAGGCCAGCGGGCAGGCCGGCCTTGGCGGCGGCGGCATCGGAGTGGAGCTTGTCCAAAGGCGGGCAGAAGCTGGTCTTGAATTCTTCCAGGCTCATGCCCAGAGCCGCGGCCAGCTTGGGCAGGCGCTTGGCCAAGATGCCGGCGACCTCGTTGCGTTCAACGCGGCTGATGGTCTCATCCGAAACACCGCCGATGGCCTCACCCAGTTCGCGCTGAGTGATTGCCAGCCCGTTGCGGGCCGCGGCCAGCTTCTTGCCAAAAACGTACGCGACGCGGGGCATGTGCTTGCCTACCTTTTTACCCAGCATGGGGCATTTTTCAAGAAATAAATGCCACAGATTTTACTTGCATATTCCATATTATGGAGTATGATTGGATAGTTGTCAAGCGGGATTGACGGGCAATTTGGGGGCACAGCCGGCGGCAACGCAAGCCGGTGGAGGGATGGGCATGTTCAACGTTGCGGACCAGCGACAATTTCGTGAGGCCACTCCCACGCGTCAGCCGGGCTTGCCGGCGGGGGTTACACAGGCGGATTGCGACGGACCAGCCGATGAGCTCGCCGGGGCGAGCGAGGCCGAGCTGTGGCGGATCTGCCTGCCGGGGCAACGCGAGGCGATCGCCCAGGGTTTCGCGCAACGCCACGGCGACGATTTGCGGGATGCGCTTCTGGAGGCGCAGGACGCCGCGGGTTTGCCCGGCAGTGCAGGTTCGCGCACGGCCCATGCGGGGTGGCGCCCGGCGCGGTCGCCGACCCAGGTGCTGGCGGCGGCGATTTGGCGGCTTTGGCTGGCCCATCGCGATGGCGCTTTGAACGATCTGTATCGGCGCGGGGAACTGTCAGTTTCCACCCGCACCTAAGTCGGGGGAAGGCGGCCATGTCACCGGTCAAGGTGAACAACGCGAACATCATGGTGGAAATCCGCTCGGTCGACCGGCAGATGCGGATGGCGCAGCGGCAGCGGATGCACTCGCCGCACGCGGTGGATCGCGATCGGCGAGCCACCGAGCAGGAACTGCGACGTCAGATCGAGCAGGTGCGGCAAAAGCTGGATCGCCTGGTCTGTTCCTCCGTTTGGGCTGAGGACTGTTTATATCGCGGAGCGCAGTACGCGCCGGATTTCCGCTGCTCGTGCGCCGTGTGCCGCTGCGAATTTCCGCAGCGGCGGTATCCGCGGCAGGCGCGTCAGTCGGACATCTCCGTGGACTGTCAGGTGGAGGCCGAGGAGGACCCGGAGTTGGCCGAGGACCTGGCGCGGTTGCGCAACGACCGGGAGCGACTGGGCAGCGTGTTCATCGCCCGTGGGCGGGATGACCGGGCCGCAAGAGGATTGCGGCGAATTCGCGGGGGCTAAAGATGATCGCGGCAAACGCACCATCCGCCGAAGGCGGCTCGCCGCGGCGAGTCATCGCGCCGCCGAAATTAACGGCCAAGCAGAGAGAAGTGATGCGCCTGCGTTATGAACACGGCGCGACGTTTGGACAGATTGCGGCGTGGCTGAAGATCAGCCGGCGAGCGGTGCTGTACCGGATTCGCAACGCTCGGCGGCGATTGGGCGAACTGCCGCGCCAAAGCGCCATTTCGCGGCAGCGCACGTACAACGCTTCGCAGATTTCGGTTGCCGCCAGAAACAGCACGCTGAACCTGGATGAGCTGTAAGAGTCATCGCCGTTGGGCGAGCTGGGGGCGATCAACGTCGCGGCGGCGATGTGGGTGGTTCCTCATCGCCACCCTCGTTGATCAGCTTCGCGGCCGGCCGAGTGGCGGCGCCGGCGTTGCCCGGTGGACTGCCTTGATCGACCCACTGTTGCTTGAGCTTGTGGTCGGAACTGTTGGAATCGAGATCAGCGCGGCGGATGGAGGTCTGGCCGCTATCGTCGACGATGGTCACGTGGAATTGCCGGCTATGTACGCGTCCATCGACATAGGTGCATCCTGTGGAGTAATCGACGCCGTCGGCGACCGTGCCGATGGCGTCGCCGGGGTTGACCGTGAACGTGTGCTTCTGCCACAAGCCGGATGCCCAGGTAAAGACGTCGAACGGGAATGGGAATCCGGGTTTTGGCTGGTTTGCCGCCGCGCAATAGAAGAAGGTTTGCGGCTCGATGGTGACCTCGGGGCTGTAGTCGCTTTTCTCTGAGAGGAGATCGAGTTGATCGACCCAAGCCTTGTTGGCGGCACGATCAGCCGGTTTTCCGAACAGCGGATTGAGAAGCATATAGGCGATGCAATAGCGGTAGGTTTTGCCCGGTGTGACTTGATCGTCATGCAAATAGACCAGCAGATCGGTGGTTGTCGCTGCGGGGTTGAGGTTGGCCTGTGGCGCGGCCGGAAGAGCCGTGGGTAGCGGACGCACGGGGTCGACTTTGGGTTCGTTCATCAGCGTCACGGCCACTGAGCTGGCCGGCATGCCTGGGGTGGGCGTGGTGGGCGTGGTGGACGTGTCCTCTTCACCGGCACCCCCTTCGATGCCCGATGAAACGACGCGGCGCGGCGCAGCCGGCGCGGGATTGGCCGGCGCAGGATTGGCCGGCGTGCCGACGGCGCTCATCAGCCCTTGCAGAATCATCAGCGGGTCCTTCCACACGGTGCCGGCGGGTTCCGGGGCACGCGTTGGGAACAGCGGGGTGGCGATGTCGGTAGAGTGGTTTGCGGCCCAACTTTGAAAATTAATCTGGTCGATTCTCCGTCTGACTGGGAATGGTTGCAGGACGTTGTTCAGCAGACGCGGGACTTCCTTCTCTTCGCTCCAGCCGCCGCCGGGGAGTTTTTCGCTGCGATAGGCGGTGACGGCGATGATTTCGGTATTGTGCTGCGTGTCGGGTAGTTTCCAGGGTTCGCCCGGCTTATTGGGTCCGAAGGCCTTGGTCCACTGGTCGCTCAGGGGCGCGATGGGGATGGTAAAGGCGATGGTGGTCCAGTGGATATCCTTGTGGGCCGACGGAGCGGCTACGGCGGCCGGGGTGGGCGCATTCGTGGCCAAAGGGGCGGGCATCGGCACGATCGTGGTTTGGCCGTGGACGACCATGAGCGGCTTAGCCGGCGGCAACACTGGGAGCTGCGTAATCATGGGGCCGGAGGCCACGTTGTTGGCTCCAGGCGTTGCGCCCGGCTGCGCCGGTTGGAAATCCCAGACCAGCGGCGGCAGGGGCTGACCGGGGGGCAGGGCCAGACCCTGCGCAACGGTTTTGGGGAAATCGTCCACCTTGAAACTCGGCGGCGTGGCACCTTTGATCGCGGTGTCGAGCCTTTCTCCGGAGGTGTTCCAGATTTCATCGTCGACATTGCCGGGCGTCATGACAATGCCGCCGACGACGTTGGAGACGGGCGGGATGATCAGGTACGTCCATGCCGCCCAGCCCAGGAAAAGCACGCCCAGGCCCAGAGCGAGCCATTCCACATTTTTCTCTAGGAACTGAAGGATCTTTTGCATAGTTCACCTGGGCGACAAGCGGGTGTCGCCGGGGTTTAGTTGTTTTCTTCTCCGGAGGGCGCGCCTGCGCCAGGGGTGGCGCCTTTGACGGTGCCGCTCTTGATCGAATCCGGCATCAAATCACCTGTCCAGTTGCGCATCAACAGGTCTTCGCAATCCAATTCCATACGGACCACGGGCTTGTCTCCATACCTATAGCCGTTGGAGGCGGCGATGGCCGGGTCCACCACCTCGTTGATCTGCACGTTCAAAACGCTCAGGAACTGCTGCGACTGCAACTCGCGCAGGATGATCGGGATTTTTGCGGCATCGACGACCAGGGCGACCCTGAAGCGCTCCACGTCATAGAGGGCATTGCAGACGCGTCCGGTCGGTGAAACCGAGGGCACTTTGGGGGTTGGGCCACCGATACCCGCCTGCGCGTCGGCGGCCGACGGAGAATACACCGCCACGAGATTGTCGACACGCTCAAGCTGTTTGATCGGCGCGTGAAGGATGTCGCAGACGGGCGGGCCGTCAGGCGCATCCGAATCAGACCACGTCTTGTTCGTGCGGGCAATCGCCTGGGTAATGTCGTCCAGAATCCAGACTCCGAGTTGGTCGGCCCAGATTTGCTCGGGACCGGGCGGGGCATGACCGGCGGCGACGCTGACGGTTGCATCATACGGCATCGCGCCGATCTGGCCTTGCGTTGGTAACAGCATATAGATCGAATACTTCCGGGCCGCCTCCATCTGCATCGCGGGCTTGATCTTTACCGCCTCGGCGTTGAAGTCGTCCGCGGCCTGCCGCACCGCTCCGGGGTCGCCGCCGCCATTGGGCTGCAAACCCCATTTTTTATAGATCCGATCCTTCAGGTCCTGAATCGCCTTGGCGACCTGGTCCTGCGTCGGAGCGACGCCGGAATTCAATATCCGCTGCCAGCGCGCGTAATTGGTGGTTTCCTCGATGTACTTTTGTGCGAAGCTATATTTGGTGGCGTCGTCCGGCTTGGGCAAGGCATTGGGGAAAAGCAGGATGTGCCGGTTGACCTCAACGGCCTTTTGCATCATGGCTTCAGCCTGGGCGGCCACCTTGTCGGTAGCCGCTTTGCCAGCATCGATCACCCCCTGGGCCGGAAACACGGTCAATACACCCGCATCGGTCTGGTCCGGGGAGACCAGCGGCAGGTGGCGCTGCGCCGAGAGCAATCGGTCCATGCTGGATTGCACCGCCAGACGCTGGGTCAGTCTTTTCTGTAAATCGGTGTACATGCCGCTGATGGGCCAGAAGATGGCGGCCACGGCCAGGATCGCCACCACGCCCACGACGATGCTGATCAGGTTTTTCTTGAGGACTTCCATAATCCGGTGCTCTGTTACTGACCCGGCGCGCTGGGCTTGCTGCCGGGATCGATGACAACGATCAAAACGACTTTCATTTCCCAATCCGACCGGCGGTCTTCACCGGTGAGCCGATCCTGATACCGGATCGCTTCCGCGGCCGCTCCCGGCGCGGGATTGAAGGAGGGGGTTTCTCCTCCACCCTCCTCGCCCTCGCCGCCGCCAGTAGAAGCCTGTTGAACGTTGGCGAGTCCCATCAGCGCGGCATACGAGGTATCCATCGCCTGCAGGCGTTCGGGATCATTGATGAGCTGCTTTTGGCCGGTCGGAGTAAAGGCCTTGGCGATATAGTAGTTCTTGCGGGTGGCTGGATTCTGACTGTTGTACTGGTCCATCCACGCGTGGTTCATCTTCTGCAGATTGCTGATGTAGGATGTAGGTCCCAGGAGAACGAACAAAAAGCCGTCCTTGTGAGGCGTGGTGAGGTTGATGGTGACGATGAACCCGCGGCAGCCGGCCGGCAGGGCGGGATCGTTGGGCAGGGGAGCGGCGATGTCCGGGCCCAATTGACCGGATGCGATCGAACGCAGCAGATCGTCGCTGTACTGGGATACGCATCGATCGATCAGGATGACGTTGCGTTCCTGCCGGGGGACCGCGAGCAATTTTCTCATGTCCTCGGGCGGCTTGGGCAGGGCGGAGAGGATATCGCACAGAATCCCGGGCCAAAGCTGGTGGCCGCTCAGCATCGCCCGCACGTTGGTGATCTTCTGCCGATCCGCCGAACCGGCGCCTTCAACCTGCGACCGCCAGCTTGCATCCAATTCCTTGCCCTTGGCATTGAGGGTGTCGCAGTTCTGGCGGACGTCTTGCGCCTGCTGGTACTCGACGCTCTGCAAATAATAACCCCCGGCGGCCAGGCCGGTGCCCAGGACAAAAGCGGCGGCGGCGGCGGAAAACCACTTGGTCTTGTCGCGCCACAACTGCTCGCGCCGAATCCGCCGCGGCAGCAAATTGCTGGTGATCTTCCCCTCTCCCATCGCCTGGATCGCCAGGCCATAGGCGCTGATGAGCGACGGCAGGTTCTGATTGAAATTGCTGGCCAGTTTCACATCGGTTGGGGCGCCGGCCGTGATCTCATGCAGCTTCTCCACCTCAAGCTGCAGGTTCTGTTGCAGGTATTTCTGCAGGCCGGCCAGGCGAAACGTGCCGCCCAGAGCCAGCACCTTGGCGATGCGCGAATCGCGGTGAACGGATGAATAGAACCCGATGCTGCGTTGGATTTCGGCCACCAGGTCGGCAAAGACCGGACGCATCGCCTGGAAAATCTGCCGGGCGTATTTGCTGGTGTTGGCGTTGCGCTTCAGCTCCTCCGCTTTTCCGAACGGGAGCTTGAAGCTCTTGACCAGTACGTCGGTGAAATTATTGCCGCCGATCGGGATCGAACGCAGCCAGATGCTTTCCCCCTCGGCGATGATCAGGTCGGAGTTCTCCGCGCCCAGATCGATGATCATCGTCGTTCCCTTGATGCGGCCGTCGTAATACATCGCGTTGTAGACGGCCAGCGGATTCATCTGCACGACCTGGACGTTCAGGTTCACGTCCGTGAAGTGCTTGATGTGCTGGTTGACCAGTTCGTGCCGCATCGCGAAGATGCCCACCTCCACCTCGGGAGAATCGGGTGATTGGAAGAGCTGGTAGCTCCATTCCACGTCGTCCAAGGGGAAAGGAATTTGCTGAATGGCCTCGAAGCGGACGATGTCCGGGATTTTCTTGGGTTCGACGGGGGGCAGCTTGATGAAGCGGGCAAAGCTGGAGACGCCGCTGACGCTGATCGCCGCCACGCCCCCCTTGGACGGATGCCGCTGCACGAAATTGGCCAGCGCCGCCTGGATCAGGGCTTCCTTGTTGTCACCGGCGTTGGACAGGACGTTTTCGTGCTCGATGACCTCGAAATCATCGATGCGCAGTCCGGAGTCGCCGCGGACGAGCTTGATCGCCTTCAGGGCGCGATTGCCGACATCGATCCCCCAGGCGAAACGGGCGGTGGCCATCTAAATCTCCTGTACACGACGTCAAGTCGCTGCGGAAGGGCGGCGGGTGCGGGGTTCGGGTAGGCCGAGCAATACCCGCCGCGCTGAGCTATGGTTTACCGTTTTTGCGCGACAACTTCAATAGTTTCCGCCTATTGCGCTGCGGCCCAACCTCCCCGTAACTTGCCTCCAATGCTATACTTTTGCCGGTGCGAACTTTCTGGCTGCAAACGCTGGGCTGCAAGGTCAATCATTACGAAAGCGAGCAAATCGCCGCCGTTTTGCGCGCTGCCGGATTGACCGAAACGGACGCGGCGTGCGCGGACCTGCGGATCGTCAACACGTGCAGCATCACCACGGAAGCGGCCAGCAAAAGCCGGCAATCCATCCGCCGCGCCGTACGCCTGCCGGTGCTTCAATCGGTGCCGGCGCCGCCCAGCGGCCGTGCCCGAGTGGTCGTCGTCGGGTGCTGGGCCACCAGCAATCGGCCTGAGGCGGCCCTGCTGCCTGGCGTAACGGCCGTGATCACGCACCACGACGACGTTGCCGCACGCCTCCAGCAGCTTCTGGCCGATTGGAAGCGACAAGACCTACCGCCCTCGGCGCCACTGGCGCCTCATGCCACGCCACTGCAAAGTCCCTCATTAATAAGACGAACAAACCCCGATAAGGTTCTTGCGTCGCCGCCCGTTGGCACGCGGTCATTGCCCCTTTTGCATCAGCGTCAATCGCACCAGCAGCGTGCATTTTTGAAGATCCAAGACGGCTGCGACGCGCGTTGCACGTACTGCATCATCCCAACGCTTCGCCCGTCGCCGTGGAGCAAGCCGCCGGCGGATGTGCTGCAAGAAGCCCAGCGGCTGGTGGATGCCGGGCATGTCGAAATCGTTCTGACCGGGATTTTCCTGGGCGCGTATGGGCATGCCACCGCCCTGCGGCGACGCCAGGAGCCGGGCCGGCGACAGCCGCTGGCGCAACTGATCGAGGATCTTTGCACGCGCGTGCGTGGGCTGCGGCGGCTGCGCCTCTCCAGCCTCGAGCCCGGCGATCTGAGCGACGACTTGCTCCGGACCCTGCAAAGCCACGGGCAGGTCGTTCCGCATTTTCATCTGCCGCTGCAATCCGGATCCAACCGCCTGCTCAAACGCATGAACCGACAGTATCTTCGTGACGATTACCTGCGCCTGTTGGATGCGGCGTACGAGGGCTTCGACCGGCCGGCCATCACGACGGACATCATCGTCGGCTTTCCCGGCGAGAGCGACGCGGAATTCGCACAGACGCTCGACGTGGTCCAGCGCGCGCGATTCATCCATATGCACGCATTTGCGTATTCTGCGCGTCCGGGGACTGCCGCGGCCCGGTGGCAGCGCGATTTCGTGCCTGCTCCGATCGCCAACCGACGCCTTGAACTGCTGAATCGGCTGGCCCAGCGGTTCAGCTTCGAATACCGCGCCCAGTTTATCGGGCAGAGCGTTGCGGTGTTGGTGGAACGGGATGAGGCCGACGCTTCCGGCCGCGTCCCCATGATCCGCCACGGGCGGTCCGCGCGGTATTTCGACGTTCAATTCCCCAACACCGGGGCATCGCCCGGCGATCTGGTGGCTGTGCGCGTCGACGAGGTGACGCAAAACCAAACGCTGGGCACGATCGAGCCATCCCGGGGATTGGAGCTGGCCTCAGCATGATCTGCGTCGTCCAGCGCGTCAGCCAAGCCAGCGTGATGGTGCAAGACCGCCTGATGGGGCATATCGACCGCGGAGTGGTGGCCCTGGTGGCCGTGCATCGCGACGATGGTTCCCAAGACGTCGCCTGGATGGCGCGCAAGCTGGTGGAGCTGCGACTCTTTCCCGGCGGGGACCGGAATTTCGATCAGGACGTGAAACAGATCGGCGGATCGATCCTGCTGGTCAGCAATTTCACGGTCGCGGCTGATGCGCGCAAAGGCCGCCGACCGTCGCTCGACGCCGCTGCCGATCCCGCCGTCGGCCGCACCCGTTTCGACGAACTGGTCGCGGCCGTTTCCGCCCAGGGCGTCGCCGTCCAGACGGGCGAATTTGGCGCGCACATGATCGTTACCCTGGCCAACGACGGCCCGGTGACGTTTCTTCTCGATAGCCGCGATTTACGTTAACGTACGCCCGGCCATGGTCCGCGTGATCCATCTGAGCCCCGTCCACAGCGACTTTCAGACGCAACGTTCTCTGGAGTATCTGCGGCGCGATCTGGGCGCCGACGGATCGGCTTTGACCCTGGGGCCCGGCGGCGACGTTCGCAATGTACCGATGGCGGCGATCGCTCTGCGCCGATTGCTGCGGCGCGGCGCCGAGGTCGTCCACGCGTGGGGGCCATCTGCGCTTGCCGCGGCGGCTTGGGCCGGTTGCCGGCGGATCATCTACAGTCCGCTGCCCGATTCTCCATTGCTTCTCGGTCGGTGGTTTGGCGCCGCGGCGGCTGGCCGTTATCTCCGCGTCGTCTGCCCCAGCGAAGCGATGCGGCGGGCACTGGTTGAACAGGGCGTTGCCGCCGAGCGCTGCCAGGTCATTCACCCACCCGTGGATTTTGCGCGTGTGCCCAGCGGCGGCAACGCACTTCTGCGCGCTGAATTGGGGTTTGGCGAATCGGACCGGGTGGTGCTGTTGCCGGGTGAATCGACGCACGATGCCTCGCATCGCGCCGGCGTATGGGCCCTGAGCATTTTGTATGTAATGGAAGAGCGCGAGCGCGTTCTGGTTTGGGGAAGAGGCCGCCAAGCCGAATCGCTGGCCCGATTGGGCAAACGACTGGCCCAACACGACCTTGTCACGCTGGCCGAGCAGCGGCTGGGGCGAGCCGTGGAGTTTGAACAGTTGACCGCCGTGGCGGAAGCCGCCGTTGTGCCGGCTCAAGGGAACGCCGCAGTGCTTCCCTTGCTCATCTGCATGGCCGCTGGCTTGCCCATCGTCGCCGGCTTCACCCCTGCCGCGGCGGAGTTTTTGCAGGACCGCCAAACCGCCCTGGTGCTTGCCCCCGCCACCCCAAAGGCTTTGGCCCAGGGAATTATGGAACTTCGCCAGAACCGCTCATTGCGGGATCGCCTGATCGAATCAGCCCGCGCCAAAGCCAAGGCGTGCTATTCCCTGCCGAAGTTTCTCGATCAGTGGCGTTGCACTTATCTGGTGATGGGCGAGCGGGGGACCTCGGTCCGCGTCTAAAACCTGCGATCCAGCAGGCGGTATTGAACCGCCTCGGCCAAGTGGTGCTCCTGTATGTCCTTGGCCGATTCCAGGTCGGCAATCGTTCGCGCGACGCGACGAACCTTGTCGTAAGCGCGGGCGGATAGACCCAGTTCGGTCATCGCCTGTTTCATCAGCCGAAGACAGCCCTCGCTTAGCTCGCAGTGCGCCTTGAGCTGCTTGGAATTCATGGTGGCGTTGGTCGTGGCGTTGCCGAAGCGTTTCTGCTGAATTTGCCGGGCGGCGTGGACACGCTGGCGGATGGTGCGCGTGTCGGTGCCGGACGTCTTGCCGGTTAGTTCGGGGTACGGCACGGCCGGGACTTCCACGTGAATGTCGATGCGGTCCAGAAGCGGTCCGCTGAGTTTTTCGAGGTACCGGTCTCGGGCGCGCGGATTTTGGCTGGCAAATCCGCTGGCGGTGGGGTTCATGGCCGCCACCAGCATGAACTGCGCGGGAAAGCGGATCGATCCATGCACGCGCGCGATGGTCACTTCGCCGCTTTCCAGCGGCTGACGCAGCGTCTCCAGCACGTAGCGGCTGAATTCGGGCAATTCGTCGAGGAACAGGATGCCATGATGGGCCAAAGAGACCTCTCCCGGCCGGGGGATGGTTCCGCCGCCGATCAGCGCCTGCGCCGTGGCCGAGTGGTGGGGCGTGCGTACGGGGCGCTGGTCCATCAGGGCAACGCCGTCCGGCAGCAGGCCCAGGGCTGAATAGATCCGCGTCGTTTCCAGCGATTCGGCGCGGCTCAGGGGCGGCAGGACGGCCGCGATGCGCCGCGCCAGCATCGTCTTGCCCGTGCCCGGCGGACCGATCATGAGCAGGTTGTGCCCTCCCCCTGCAGCCACGGTCACGGCCCGCTTGACCGATTCCTGACCCCGCACATCCGCAAAATCCAACTCCGGCGATAGCGCGGACGCCGCGTACCGCTGGCCGTCCAGCTCAAACGGCGCCAGCGGCAATTGCTGGTTGAGGAAGGACACCGCCTGCGAAAGCGATGAGACGGGATAAACCTCCAAGCCCTCGACGACCGCCGCCTCGTGGGCGTTTTCCTCCGGCAGGATCACGCCTGTAAACCCCTTTTCCTTGGCCAGCATGGCCATCGACAGCGCGCCCTTGATTTTTCGCAGCCGCCCATCCAGCGCCAGTTCCCCGGCGACGAGAAACTGTTTGTGCCGATCCTCGGCGATGGAATCCGTTCCGCGCAAGATGCCCACCGCCATGGGCAGATCCAGCGCCGGCCCTTCCTTTTTCACGTCCGCCGGCGCCAGGTTGATCAGCAGGGCATGGCCGGGGAACGGATAGCCGCAGTTGATGATGGCGCGGCGCACGCGCTCGATCGATTCCTTGACCGCCGCCTGCGGCAATCCGACGACGGTGGTCTTGGCCAGGCCGCGATTGCTCACGTCCGCCTCGACTTCACACAACAGCGCGTCGATTCCCATCAGCACGAAGGAATGAACCCTGGCCAGCACGGCAAAAGTCTACCATCAGCCGCGTCGGCGTGACAGAATTCCACCGGGCGCCGCCACGCGTGGCGTTGAGGTTTCGCACTTACGCGATACCGGTATACTGGCAGCCTTTGTGGATCGAGAAAATCATGGACACATTAGATGAATTGTTGGAGCAGGCCGTTAAGCTGCACCACGCAGGGCAGTTGGATGAAGCCGAAGCCCTGTATCGACAGATCCTCGCTTCGGATCCCAACGACGCCGATGCGCTGCAGCTTCTGGGCATGGTCCAGTTCGAATCGGGGAAGAAACAGGAGTCGCTGGAGTTGCTGCGCCGCGCCCTGGAGATCAATCCGCAGGCGCCCGACTGCCATTTTCATCTGGGGTTTGTGCTGGCCGACATGGGCGAGCACGACCAGGCCATCGCCGCCTTCCGCCAAGCCGTGATCCTGAAACCCGATTTTGCCGAGGCGCTTCATTATTTGGGGATGTCCTTGCGGGAGGTGGGGCAACTGTGGGACGGGGTCGAGGCGATTCGTCAGTCAGCGGTGTTCAAGCCGCAGTACATGGAGGCGTTGAACAACTTGGGAGTGGGCCTGCGCTCCCTGGGGGATCTGGACGGCGCGATAGAGGCTTATCGCCAGGCGCTGCGTCTCCGCTCGGATGTGCCGGAGGTCTACAACAATCTCGGCAACGTCCTGTTAGAGAAAGGAGAGGTGGATGAATCGATAGCGGCGCTGCGAAAAGCGCTGGCCTTACGGCCCGCCTTTGCCGAGGCGCGCAGCAGCCTGGGACGAGCCTTGCAAGTCAAAGGCCAGTTCGAGGAGGCGGTCGAGCTTCTCCAGCAGTCCTGGCGCGATCACCCAGATTCAGCGGACATGGCGTTGCAGTTGGGCAACGCCCTGCAGGCGCTGGGCCGGTTGGACGAAGCCATCGCGGCGTACGGCGACGCGCTGGCGCTGCGGCCCGATCATGCCGATACCCACCAGAGTCTGGGCAACGCGCTGCAGATGACCAATCGGTTGGACGAAGCCATCGCCGCTTATCGCCGGGCGCTGGAGCTGCAGCGCGACTTCCCGGACGCGTACAACAATATGGGCAACGCGCTGCTGGCGAGCGGCCATCTGGAGGAGGCCATCCGGGCTTTCCACAATGCCCTGGAACTGCAGCCCGACGCTCCCGGGTTCTTGAACAACCTGGGCAGGGCCTTGCAACTCAAAGGCGATTTCCGCGGCTCGTTCCATTTCTTGCGCCGCGCGCTCAACATGCAACCCAATTATCTGAGCGCGCACAGCAACCTGCTTTACGTTTCGCATTTTCATCCCGATTTCGATTCGGAGGCCATCTACCAGGAACATCTGACGTTTAATCGCGAGCATGCACAGCGCGTCAAGGGCGAGATTGCACCTCACCGCAACGATCCATCGCCGGATCGACGGCTGAAGATCGGCTACGTCTCGCCCGATTTCCGCGAGCATTCCGTGGCGTTTTTCCTGCGGAGCCTGCTGGGCGCGCATGATCCGAATCAGGTGGAGGTTTTTTGCTATGCCGAGAACATACTTCCCGACGAGTTCACCGCTCGGTTTCAGCAGTCGGTGCATCATTGGCGCCGCACCGCCGGGCTGGGTGATGCGCAGGTGGCGCAAATGGTCCGGGACGACCAGATCGACATTCTGGTGGATTTGGCGGGGCATTCGGCGGGCAACCGATTGCTGGTCTTTGCCCGCAAGCCGGCGCCGGTGCAGGTGACGTATTTGGGGTATCCGGATACCACGGGGTTGACGACGATGGATTACCGCTTCACCGATGCCAACGCCGATCCGCCGGGCTTGACCGAGCAATTTCACACGGAGAAGCTGATCCGGCTGCCGCAGACCTTCGCATGCTATTGTCCTCCGGACGATGCGCCGCCGCTGACGCCCCTGCCCGCCCTGGCCGCCGGTCACGTGACCTTCGGCAGCTTCGGCAACATCGCCAAGGTCACCAACGCCTTGTTGGATAGCTGGGGGCGCATCCTGGGCAAGGTGCCGGCGTCACGCCTGATTATGGTGGCGCGAGGATTGCGGGATGAATCGCTGCGGCAGCGCATCATCGACACCTTCGAGCGTCATGGCATCCAACCCGAGCGACTGTCGCTGCACGAACGCCAACCATTGGCGCAATACCTGGCCGTGCACCAGCAGGTGGATGTGGTGTTGGACACGTACCCCGTCAACGGGCACACCACCACGTGCCATGCTCTGTGGATGGGCGTGCCGGTGGTCTGCCTGGCGGGAAACACGCCTTGCCGCCGCTTGGGCGCCAGCGTGCTGAACAATCTGGATCTGTCGCGCCTGATCGCCCAGACGCCGCGGCAATATGAACAGATCGCGGTGGAACTGGCCGGGGATCTGCCGCGTCTGGCGGAGCTTCGCGCCGGTATGCGCGATCGGATGGCCCGCTCACCGCTCATGGACGCGGCGGGTTTTGCGCGGAATGTCGAGGCGGCCTATCGCGACATGTGGCGTCAATGGTGCGGCCGGCAGCGCCAGCCGCCGTAGGAACGTCCAAGCCATGCAAATCGGCACGTATTACTACCCGGAGCAGTGGCCGCGCAGCCAGTGGCAACGCGATTTCGATCACATCGCCGCGATGGGTTTGCAGATCGTCCACATGGCCGAGTTTGCCTGGTTCGATCTGGAGCCCAGGGCGGGCGAGTTTCAGTTCGATTGGCTCGGGCAGTGCATCGACATGGCCCGGCAGCGAAACCTCGGCGTGATCCTTTGCACGCCCACGGCGGCGCCGCCGATCTGGCTGAGCCAGCGGCACCCCGAAACCTTGCCCGTGCGCCGCGACGGGTCGCGGGCGCGTTTCGGCGGCCGGCGGCATTACAACCCACTGTCTCCGGTTTTTCGCGACGCCGCCGCTGGCATTGTCAGCGCCATGGCGGATCGGTTCGGCGATCATCCCGCCATCATCGGCTGGCAAATCGACAATGAGTACAGCCTGTTTTTTGATCAGTCCGAAACCACGCACGCCGCTTTCCGCCAGTGGCTGCGCCACAAATACGGCGACATCGCCGCCCTCAACCGCGCCTGGGGCAACCCATTCTGGAACACGTACTACACCGATTTCGATCAGATTCTGTTTCCGCCCGACCGTGATCCGCGCTACGCCAACCCGCACCAGTGCCTCGATGCCTCACGGTTCTGGTCGTGGGCGTTTGCGCAATTCAACAAATTGCAGGTGGACATTCTCAAGCCCAAAATCGGCCGGCGGTTCATCACGACCAATTTCATGCCCATGCACCTGGACTGCGATCCCGGCGACATGGCCGAGGATCTGACGCTGTTGGCGTGGGATAGCTATCCCGTGACGGGGATGGAAAAACAGGTCAAGGACCAGACGTACCGAATCGCCGATCCCGCGGCCATCGGATTGATGCACGATCAGATGGCCAGCTATCACCACCGCTGGGGGTTGCTGGAGCTTCAGCCCGGCCAATTGAACTGGAGCGGCGTGCCGGCCCAGGTTTATCCGGGTGCGGTGCGCTTGTGGCTGTGGACGGCCTTTGCCCACGGCGCGGAATTCGTCACGACGTATCGCTTCCGTCAGCCGCGTTTTGGGATCGAGCTGTTTCACGGCGGGCTGGTCCTGCCGGATGGTGTGACGCCCTCGCCCGGGGGAAGGCAGTTCGCGCAGGTGATTCAGGAAATACGGCGTCTGGATTTGAGCCGCGTGCCGCATCTTTCGCGGGAGTCGCACGATCCGCGGCGAACGGTCGGCCTGGTCTTCGATTTTGACCAGCTTTGGTATTACGAAACGATGCCGCAGGCCAAGCGATGGAATCAGCCGCGATGGCTGCAGATGTGGTATGCCGCGCTGTGCCGCCTGGGTGTGCGCGTCCTGGTACTGCGGCCGGGCATGGCTTGGCCCGATGATCTGCCGCTGGTCGTCGCTCCCGGCGTTCAGATGGTGGACGATGCGCTGATGGCGCAGATGGACTCGTATGCCCGCGGCGGCGGGAATCTGGTATTGACCTGCCGCTCGGGTCTGATGGATCGCACGGGGCAGCTTTGGGAATCGCCTCTGGGCGGGCCGATCCTGCCGCTGATTGGCGCGACGATCGATTCCTATGACGGTTTGCCCGAAGGCGTCGAGGGCCGAATTAAAATGAATCGCCGGCACTACGCGTGGAACGTCTGGGCCGATCAGTTGACGCCGCAGAAGGGGGCGCAGGTTCTGGCCACGTACGCCGACCAACCCTACGCCGGCGCCGCCGCCATCACGCGCCGCGTGCTCGGCAAAGGCTCGGTCCATTATTTCGGCGTCTACAGCCACCAGGGTCTGCTCGATGCGTTCGTTGAATCTCTGTCCAAATTCATCGGCCCGAATCGTCTGCGCACCAAACCACTTCCGCCGCGCGTGCAACTATTGCGTCGCGGTCCGTACCACATTGCCTTGAACTATCAGCATCGCCCGATGCGAACACCCGCTCCTGCTAAAGCGCGCTTTTTGATCGGTTCGGTCCGCCTGGCCCCCGCGGACGTGGCGGTGTGGGAAGAATGAACACGGCTGCGGCCGCTTAATGCAATGACGCCAGTTTTTCGATGACGGTAAACAGCGCCTGGGTGCCGTCCTTGCCGTGGCCGGCGGCCTGGGCGGCAGTGAAGAGCTGATGCGCCAGGCTCGTGGTGGGCAGGGACGTGTTCGATTCTTCGGCTGCCTGGAGGATCAGACGAAGATCCTTCTGCTGCAGATTGACCATAAAGCCCGGGCGAAAATCACCTTCGATCATCTTCGGGCCCAGGTTGGAAAGCTGCCACGATCCAGCCGCGCCGGCCGAGAGGGCCGCGATCGTTCTCTCCAAGTCCAGATTGTTCTTCTTGGCAAACGCAAGTGCTTCGCAGACGGCGAGATTGGTCACGCTGACCAGGATTTGATTCACGAGCTTGGTCAGTTGCCCGTACCCGCTGGGGCCGCAGTGGGTGATGGTCGCACCCATTTTCCTTAGCAGAGGCTCGACGCGCTCGAAGGCACTTTTGTCGCCGCCGACCATGATCGACAACGTGCCGTTCTTGGCGCCGCTTTCACCGCCACTGACTGGTGCATCCAGCAGGATGGCGCCGCGGACGGCCAGCTCATCGGCCAGTTCGCGGGTGGCACTGGGCGAGATCGTGGAATGATCGACGACGACGAGCCCCGAGCGCGCGGCGGCCAGAATGCCATCTTCGCCGGTGATGACCGAAACCACGTCCGGTGTGTCCGTGACGCAGATGAAGACCATGTCGCACTGGGCGGCTACTTCCCGGGGCGTAGCGGCGTAGCGCGCCCCACGGGCCAGGAGTCGCGACGCCTTGGAGCGCGTCCGCGTATGTACCACCAGGGGAAGGCGCGCTTCCAGGAGCCGGCAGGCCATGTGCCCGCCCATGATGCCCAATCCGATGAATCCGAGGGTTTGCATAAATCGGCAACCGGCGGCGCAGGGCCGGTAGTCGCGCGATTACCGCTGCTGCGCACCCACGTTTAGCGATGCGTCAGGATAAGCAATAGGATCACGTTGACAAGCAGAGAAACGCCCATGGCTCCGGCCAGCCACAGCACAAACGTCGAACTGAATTGCCACGTTTGCGGCTGCGGCACGGGTTTGGGCACGATGTCAACGGTTTTGCCCGTTTCCTCGAGGCGGGCCAGGATATCCAGATCGACGGCGCGACGGCCGTGCTTGGGCGGCTGATTGTTCCGAACAGCGCGCAGGTCCTCCAACAGCTCTTCCGTGGACGCGTAGCGCTCCTCGCGCTTCTTGGCCATCGCCACGTCGATGATCTCCCCGAACCCTGCGGACAGGGAGGTATTCAAATGATCGGCGGGAATCAGCGGCTGGCGCAGGTGCTGGTGCATCACCGCGCTGGGCGTCTCACCCTCAAATGGCGGACGGCCGGTGACCAGGTGGTACATCGTTGCGCCCAGCGAATAAATGTCGGCGCGGAAGTCGATGTCCAAATCGCCGCGAATTTGCTCGGGGCTGATATAGTACGGCGTGCCGTACGCCTTGCCCGCCTCCATTTCCGCCGCCAGCTTGTCGTCCATCTGCCTTGCCAAACCCAGGTCGGTTAGCTTGGCCACGCCTTGCGGGGTGAGGATGATGTTCTTGGGCTTGACGTCGCGGTGGATCAATCCCCGCTGGTGGGCGTGCGCCAGGGCGTCGGCGATCTGAATGGAGATGTCCAGGGCCTCGGCCTCGGTGAATTTCTTGCCTTCGCCGGCCGGTGGGGGGACCATCAGATCGTACAAGGTCTTGCCTTCCACGTACTCCATGACGAAGTAGTGGAATCCCTCGGGGGATTCGCCCACGTCGATGGCCTGGACGATGTTGTTGTGGCTGAGCCGGGCCGCCGCTTTGCCTTCCCTGTAGAACCGCTCCACGAAATCGCGGTTTTCATTCATCTTCTTGGGCAGGATCTTGACGGCCACGATCCGGTCCAGCGAAAGCTGGCGGGCCTTGTACACCCGAGCCATAGCACCCTTGCCCAGTTCGCTGAGGATTTCGTATCCAGGGATGCGGCTCGATTTTCTCTCAGAAAGGGTCTGGCGAATCCGCTTGGCCTGATTAACCGTGATGAAGCTATTCTCGACCAGCAGGTCGGCCAGGCTGCGTGCGTTGGGATCGGAGGCTTGCTTCTGTGCCTCGCGACAGAATTCGATTTCCGTCTTTGTCGCTAACCCCATGTCTATCACAACCTTGCCGACTTCGGTGTCAAGGTTGGGCGATGATGACGCAGCCGCAGCGGACCCGGGAGCGCCGACAGAGTTGCGTGACTGAGACATGTTCAACCCGTGGCTCCAGCGATGGACGCAAACAAACCCCTAAACCCTCGGCTGCGTCCAAGCCTACCCTGAAAAGGCCGCTCTAAGCCACTATAAACCTAGGAAGTTCCGAACAATATGTCAAGTTTAGCTTGACCCCGCAGATATTGGGAGCTCAAGGTCAAATCGCCCATCTTGCCAGCAATTGTCCGCCAAACGCCGCCTCATTCAGGCTCAGGCCATTTGGCGTATTATTTCCGCCGCAAACTCGCTGCATTTGACCTGTTTCGCCCCCTCCATAAGCCGGGCAAAGTCGTAAGTGACGGTTTTGGCAGCAATGGCGCGTTCCAGGCCGCGGACGATCAGGCCGGCCGCCTCTGGCCAATGCAGATGTTGTAGCATCATGACGCCCGAAAGGATGACGCTGCCCGGGTTCACCACATCCTGGTTGGCGTATTTCGGGGCGGTGCCGTGGGTGGCCTCGAAGATGGCGTGGCCGGTGATGTAGTTGATGTTGCCACCGGGTGCGATGCCGATGCCGCCCACCTGGGCGGCGAGGGCATCCGACAAGTAGTCGCCGTTGAGATTCAGCGTCGCGATGACGTCGAAATTTTCCGGCCGGGTCAGAACCTGCTGTAGGGTGATGTCGGCGATGGCGTCTTTGATCACGATGCCCGCTCCCGGCTTGCCTTGCGGGATCTGGCACCACGGCCCGCCGTCGATCTCGACAGCGCCGAAAAACTGCTTGGCCACGCGATAGCCCCAGTCGCGAAACGCTCCCTCCGTGAACTTCATGATGTTCCCCTTGTGCACCAAGGTGACGCTTTTGCGATGGTTGGCAATGGCGTAACTGATGGCGCTGTGGACCAGCCGCTCGGTGCCGAGGTAGCTCACCGCCTTGACGCCGATCCCGACCTCCACACCAACGTCCCGCGGCGGGGCGCCGATTTCCTCAAGCTGTTTTTGCCAGCCGCGCGCCGCGTCCTCGGTCCCGAAGCGAATCTTCTTGAACTCTTTGGGGAAATTCTGCTGAAGGAAATCGAGCACCTTTTGCGCATCGGCGCTGCCCGCGGGGTATTCGATGCCGGCGTAGATGTCTTCCGTGTTTTCGCGGAAGATCACCACATCCACTTTCTGGGGATTCTTCACCGGCGAAGGAACACCCTTGAAATACCGCACCGGGCGCAGGCAGACGTACAAGTCCAGCATTTGCCGCAGGGCGACGTTGAGCGAGCGAATCCCGCCGCCGACGGGCGTGGTCAGCGGACCCTTGATGCCGACCAGAAACGTCTTGAACGCCTCCACCGTGTCATCCGGCAGCCAGGTGTCGAACCTTTTGAAACTCTTTTCCCCCGCGAAGACTTCCATCCAGGCGATGCTGCGTTTGCCCGTGTAGGCCCTTTCGACGGCGGCGTCGAACACGCGTCGGCTGGCTCGCCAGATGTCCGGTCCGGTTCCATCTCCTTCGATAAACGGAATGATCGGCCGATCCGGCACGTTCAGCGCGCCGCGGGAAAAAGTAATCGCCCCAGCGTCGAGCGGCACGGTGACATCTTTGAATTGCGCCATGGGCCGAAGAAGGTAGGGCAAGGCCAGGCAAACGTCAAAGCCGCCTGGAATCGCCCGGTTTACCGACCCACAAAGCGCCCCTTGCGACCGCGGGGGCGCCAGGACTAGAATTGCCCAGCGGCGGCGGATGGACGGGAAGATCGGATCCATCGGCGATGTTCAAAAACTACGAGGCCAACGGCTTATTCGACGAGGTTTTTTCCCCGTCGGGCCAGCCGCGGCCGCACTATGCCCCGCTGGTCAATCGGCTTAAGGCGGCGGGCTATCCAGCCTTTGAGCGCCGCCGCCGCATGAGCGACGTGCTGTTCCGCAATCAGGGGATCACTTTCACCGTCTACAACGACGCCCGCGGCGTCGAGAAAATCTTCCCGTTCGACTTGGTTCCGCGCATTGTGCCGGCGGATGAGTGGGACGCAATCGAGCACGGACTGATCCAGCGCATCACCGCCCTGAACCTGTTTTGCCAGGACATTTACCACGGGCAGCACATCCTCAAAGAGCGCGTCATCCCGCCCGAGCTGATCTACGGCGCCAAGATGTTTCGCCGGGAAATGTTCGGCGTGAACGTGCAGCGCGACATTTACATCCACATCTGCGGAACCGACCTGATCCGCGACAAGGAGGGCAGGTATTACGTTCTGGAAGACAATGCCCGCACGCCCAGCGGGGTCAGCTACGTCTTGGAAAACCGCGTGGTCATGAAGCGTGTTTTTCCCTCGCTGTTCAGCGAATACCGCGTACGGGCGATTGAGGATTATCCGTACAATCTGCTGCAGTGCCTCAAGCACGTCTCGCCGCATCATGCGGATGAACCGAGCGTCGCGATCCTCACGCCCGGGGTCTACAACTCGGCGTATTTCGAGCACAGCTTTTTGGCGCGGCAGATGGGCATCGAGCTGGTCGAGGGGCGCGACCTGCTGGTGGACAAGGGATTCTTGTACATGCGGACGACGGCGGGTCTGCGGCGCGTCGACGTGCTGTACCGTCGCGTGGACGACGATTTTCTAGATCCCCTGTGTTTCCGGCCCGACAGCGCCCTGGGCGTGCCGGGGCTTATGAACGCGTATCGCTGCGGGAATCTGGCGCTGGCCAATGCCGTGGGCACCGGCGTGGCGGATGACAAGGCGATCTACCCGTTTGTTCCCGATATGATCAAGTTTTATCTGGGCCAGGACGCCATCCTGCCCAACATTCCGACGTACATCTGCGCCCGCGAGGCCGACCGCCAATACGTCTTGGAACACCTGCACGAACTGGTGGTCAAGAGCACCAACGAATCGGGCGGCTACGGAATGCTCATGGGCCATCAGGCCGCTCAGCAGGAGCGGGAGGAATTTGCCGCCAAGATCAAGGACGATCCGCGCAATTTTATCGCGCAACCGGTGGTGCAGCTCAGCCAGCATCCCAGCCTGGTGGAGGATCATTTTGAAGGCCGGCGCGTCGATTTGCGCCCCTACATTCTCTACGGCCAGAAGGTGATCGTGATGCCGGGCGGGCTGACGCGCGTGGCGCTGCGATCCGGCAGTCTGGTGGTCAACAGCAGCCAGGGCGGCGGTAGCAAGGACACCTGGGTGCTGGAAGAGGAAATGGTGGGATGATATGCCTTCGACAGCGGACAACACGCCGGCGCGCGGATTTACGACGATGGGCATCGCCTCCCCGCCCTTGCCCAGTTCCGCCCGGCCGATGCTGGCGCGCGACGCCGATGCCATGTACTGGATGGCGCGCTACGTCGAGCGGGCCGAGCACGTCGCTCGATTGCTTTTGGTCAATGCCAACGTGCTGATCGACATGGGCGATCTGGCACCCGCCATGGTCGCCCGGCAATGGCAGAGCATCCTCACCATCCTGCGCCTTGCGGAGCTGCCCGAAGCCAACGGCGACATCTCCATCCGCGTCGCCCAGCATTTGACGATCGATGCGGACAATCCCAACAGCATCGTCAACTGCATCACCCGCGCCCGCGAAAACGCCCGAGGAATCCGCGAAAACATCTCCGCGGAAATGTGGGAGCATCTCAATGCGCTGTATTGGTCGCTGCGCGCCGAGGACGCCCCGGCACGTTTCGAGGAATCTCCCGACAGCGTCTGGCGCTCGGTCATGACCGGGTCCATGCTCTTTCAGGGCCTGACCGATCAGACCCTGGCTCACGATCAGCGCTGGCTGTTTGCCCAGCTGGGCAAATACCTGGAGCGCATCGACGTCACCTGCCGCATCATCCAAACCAAGTTCGACATTCTCAAGGCGTCGGAGCAGATGCTGGAAAACACGCTGCGCAACATTCACTGGATGGCCGTGCTGCGGAGCTGCTGCGCGATCGAGGCCTACCGTCGCAATCACGTGGGGGACATGGACCCGTTCCGCGTGGCGGGGTTTCTCATCCTCGAGCCGGATTTTCCGCGCTCCGTGCGATTCTCGGTGCGTAGCGCGCTGGCGTCGATCACGGCGATCCGTTCCGGCACCCGCGGCGGGGTCATCGACCCGGCCGAGCGAATCCTGGGACGCCTGGACGCGCAATTGGAATACGCCGAGATCGGCGAGATCGTGGCCGAGGGTCTGGGCAATTACCTGCAGCGCATCCAGAGCGCCGGCCACGACGCGGCGCTGGCCGTGCAACAATCGTATTTTCTGCTGTGATGGAAAGCGTGCGATGACCGACACCCTGCTCACCAGCCCGGCCCAGACGTTGCGCACGCGCCGCCTGCGCGTGCGCCACCGCACGCGCTACGCCTACGACCGGCCGGTGCAGCGCAGCACGCACGAGTTGCATCTGCGCCCCATCGACGATTGGAGGCAAACCGTCCTCGATTACCGCCTGCGCGTTTCACCCGCAGGACAGCTCATCGAATACGAGGACGTCTTCGGGAACTGGGCGACGCGCTTCAGCCTCGAGCAGCCGTACACCGAGCTGACGATTGCCGCCGAGTCACAGGTGCAGCTTCTGGACGTGGACCCCTTTGCGTTTGCCAAGCTGCTCATCCGGCCGTCGTTCCCGCTGGTCTGGATGCCCTGGGAGCGGATGATGCTGGCGCCGTATCTGACGCCCGAGGAATTGCCCGTCACGCAGCTTCAGGAAATCTACCAATACGCCATGGGATTCGTGGAGAGGAACAATCGCGATTTGATGGAAACGCTGTTTGCCATCAACCTGACGCTGTTTCGCCAGTACGAATACACGCCCGGCAGCACGGGGCTGCACACCACCGCGTACGAGTTCATGACCCGGCGGGCCGGCGTCTGCCAGGATTTTGCGAATCTGTTGATCTGCATGGCGCGGATGCTTGGAATCCCGGCGCGATACGTGTGCGGATACATTTACACCGGCACGGGCGCCAGCCGGGCACGGTCCGAATCCAGCCACGCGTGGGTGCAGCTTTACATACCGCACATCGGATGGAAGGGATTCGACCCGACCAACGGCGTGCTGCCGCAGACCAACCACATCTGCGTCGGCTACGGCCGCCATTACCGCGACACCGCGCCCACCAGCGGCACCCTCTTCACGCCGGCAACGGAAAAAATGTCCGTCGCCGTCGAAGTCACGGAGGTTTGATCAACCCATGCTGCTAAAGATTACTCACCAAACCGATCTTCGCTATTCGGACATGATCAGCGAGTCGATCATGGAGCTGCGCATGGTGCCGCGGCAGGAGCAGGACCAGCACCGGCTCTCGTTCGACCTGGCCATCGGCCCGCCCACCAGCGTCAGCAGCTATTTCGACTGGCTGGGCAACACCGTGCACACGTTTTCCGTCAACGGCTTTCACAACCGGATTCGCATCCTCGCCACCAGCGTCGTGGAGACGGACCGCCCGCACAAACAGCCGGAGCGCTTCCGCGACCAATGGCCGATCGCTCCCGATGCCTACGACTACACCGTTTACGATTACCTGCAATTCGGCGGACCGATCGTCGATGGCCCCAAGCTGCGCGAGCTGGCCCAGTACCTGGAGCCGGGCCAGGGAACCAGCTTGGGCGAACTGGCCCTGCGCATGCTGTACCTCATCGACGACAAGTTCACCTACAAAAAAGGGATCACCACTTCGGCCAGCCCGATCACCGAAATCCTGGAGACGGGGTTCGGCGTCTGCCAGGATTTCACGCACCTCATGATCGGCCTGGCCCGCGCCCTGCGCATCCCCGCCCGCTACGTCAGCGGATTCATTCACCCGGTCTCCGAGCGTTCCCGCGGCTACGCGCAGACCCACGCCTGGTGCGAGTTGCTGTTTCCGTCGGCCGGCTGGGTCGGATTCGATGCGGCCAACCGCGCCGTGGTTGCCGGCCAATTCGTGAAGGTCGGCATCGGCCGCGATTTCCGCGATGTCCCCCCCAATCGCGGTGTCTACCGCGGTAATGCCACCGAAATCATCGACGTCACCGTCAAAACCGCGGAGCTTGCGGCGATTCCCACCGAACTGGCTGCCGAACGCCTCCAGTCATTGGACATTCCCACCTACGCCTCGGGCTACCCCGGCCAACGTGAATTCGCCAATCAGCAGCAGGAGCATCAACAGCAGCAATAGAGGAGGAACCCATGGCCATCGTGGATAAAGCCGAAGCGAATTTGGGGCGGATGCTCAAGCAGGCCCAAAAGACCATTGCCGTAAGCAGTGCCGCATTTGGGCCCGGCAAGCCCATCCCCCGGAAATACACGCAGGACGAGCAGGGCGTTTCACCGCCGCTGCGTTGGACCGGCGTGCCCAGCGGAGCACGGGAACTGGTGCTGGTCTGCGAAGATCCGGATGCACCGACGCCGCAGCCCTGTTTGCACTGGATCATGTACAAGATTCCGCCGCAAGCCGACAGCCTGCCGGAAAATGTCCCCCAGCGCGCGGAAGTCGGCAATCCCGTCGGCGCGCGGCAGAGCAAGAACTACGCCGGCAAGGAAGGGTACCTGGGCCCCAGGCCGCCCATCGGCCATGGCGTGCATCGCTACTTCTTCCAGCTCTTTGCCCTGGACCAGCCGCTCGCTGTGACTGGCTCTCCGGACAAGAATCAGTTGCTCAAGGCGATGCAGGGCCATGTTCTGGCCCAGGGCGAATTGATCGGAACCTACGAGCGCGTGGCGTAGAAGCGCAGGCCGGCGTCCTCCCGGTTGAATTCAGCGGTTCAGGGCTCCCATGCCCTCGGCAAAATAGCGCTCGCCGGCGGCAACGCCAGGCGGAACCACCTGCTCAATTTCGGCCACTTCGGATTTGCTGAGCCTCACGCGGACGGCCGCCGCGTTTTCTTCCAGGTATTTCAGCTTCTTGGTGCCGGGGATCGGCACGATGTCCTGGCCGCGCGACAGCACCCAGGCCAGCGCCAGTTGCGACGGCCTGCACCGCTTGCGGGAGGCGAGCTGTTCGATCTTTTTGACCGACTCAACATTCTTCTGAAAGTTTTCCCCTTGGAATCGTGGGAACGCCAGTCGCCGGTCGCCGGCGGAAAGATCCTCCGGCTTCTTCAACGCCCCGGTGAGAAATCCACGTCCCAGCGGGCTGTAAGCGACAAAGCCGATGCCGAGCTCGCGGCACGTGGGCAGAATTTCCGCTTCGACGTCTCGCGTCCAGAGCGAATATTCGGTTTGTAGTGCGGCGATAGGATGAATCTTGACCGCCCGCCGCAGCGTGCCGGCTCCCGCTTCGGACAGGCCCAGGTAGCGAACCTTCCCCTTTTTCACCAGCTCCGCCATGGCGCCGACGGTCTCCTCGATGGGCGTCTTGGGATCGACGCGATGCTGGTAGTACAAATCGATGACGTCGATACCCAGGCGCTGGAGGCTGGCGTCGCAGGCGGTGCGCACGTAATCGGGCTTGCCGTTGACGTCCAAAAACGCGCCGTCCGCGCTGCGGACGTTGCCGAACTTGGTGGCCAGAGTCACCTTGTGCCGCCGGTCGCGGATGGCGCGTCCGACCAGTTGCTCGTTTCGTCCCAGGCCGTACATGTCGGCCGTGTCCAAAAAGTTCATGCCCAGCTCGATGCTGCGATGGATGACGCGGGTGGATTCTTCATCGTTGCCCTGGCCGTAGAATTCGGACATGCCCATGCAGCCCAAGCCCAGAGCCGAAACCACAAGCCCGGATTTGCCCAGTTGGCGGCGAGGCATAGAGGACACGTTCATGATTAGGGTTCCTTTGGTTAGGATTTCGGGATTAAACGTTGGACTTTAGGGCTGCGGATTGTACGGCAAGTGCAATTCAGGAAGAATGGGCAAAGGCGCGATAAGATATACTGTAACTTTCCCGGAGTCGGCGCGTGTCAACCGATGAGACAAGTCCGCAAGCCAAAGTGGCGACGACGGAGGAATTGTTTGAGCAGGCGGTACGGCAGCATTCGCGGCGGCTGCTGGCGGTGGCGCGGGCCATTGTGGGCAACCGCGCTTCGCCGGAAGATGTTGTACAGCAGGCCTTTATGAATCTGTACCAGCATCGTCACCGATATGACTGGCGTCAGCCCGGCGGATTGGTGCGGAGGACGGTGGTCAATGAGGCTCTTCGTATGCTTCGCCAGCCCCGCATGGCCAGCTTGATCGACGACACCCTGGAGGCCGCCCAGGTGCATTCGCCGGGCCGGCAAGTGATGGAGAGCGAAACGATCCTGCAGGTTCGCCGCGCTATCGATCGCCTTCCGGACAATTTTCGCGCGGCCTTGGTGTTGTGCGAGTACGAAAAAATGTCTTACGCCCAAATCGCCGAATCCCTCGACGCCAGCATCCCGCAGGTGAAGACCTGGATTCACCGCGGTCGCCGGCAACTGGGTGAGATGCTCCGGGCGTACGTGAATCAGGATTGAGGGAAAATCATGGCCGTTAACGACAACGATTTGGCACTGCTTCAGGCGTATCTCGACGGCGAAATGCCGATCAGCGAATGCGAGGGACTATGGCGGCGGCTGGCCGTGGAGGAGGAACTGACGGCCGAATTGGATCGCCTGCGCGCCGAGGCCGGCATGCGGCAGGTCGTCTGGACCTCCCTGGAACCCAATGACGATGCCCTCACGCAATTGCAGGACAACATCCTGCGCGAAGCGCGACGGCAGGACGCCCGCGCGCGCGTCAGTGGCTCGCTCAGGACGATCATGACGGCTGCGGCATGCATCATGATCGGAATCGGCCTGGGCTGGATGGGACACGATCGGTGGGCGGGGCTGTGGCGCGGCGCTACGGTGACAGCAACGCACCAGGCCAGTTTGGGCGGGGGACCCGGACCGACGCTGGGCGGCGGACCTGGGGCGATGCTGGGCGGCGGCAAATTCGTCGTCACTGTTAGCGACTCCTCCGGGCGGGTGGTCGCTGCTCCCCAGTTCAACACGTTTGACGAGGCCCGGCAATTTATCGACGATTTGGCCAAAGCGCAAGCCAATCGCGGCGGCATCCACGAGGTGGTGCCCGCCGGCGATCAATTCTAAAGGCGGCGTAGTTCGGACGGATCGTTCATGGTGCGGTTTGCAGACCTCTGGCGGCGCTCTTGCGCCGCGCTATTGCTGTGCGTCATGGCCGGCGCCGCGCGCGGCCAAGACCATTCGCCTGCGACCCGTCCGCTTCTGGATGAGCTGAATCGCGAGACACAATCCCTTTACAATCAGGCGGCACCCAGCATCGTGCGCGTGCAGTTGCCGGGCGTGGCGTTTTTCGCGGCCGGCGAGGATCCGCTGGCCAAATGGGCCTCGCGACTTGATCCCGACGCTCGCCGCCAGTTGGAAGAGATCGAACGGCAACAGGGCCAGTTCTTCGTTCGTGAGGATATCGCCCCGACCACGGCGCCGTCCGACGCCACAACGGCTCCCAGTCCGCACCTCATTCTGTGGCAGTTGGGCCGCTTCGTTCCCAACACGGTGGGGGTGGTGATCGACCAGGATCGCCACGTGGTCGTCCCGCGATTTACCCAGCGGGAGGATTTCCGTGCGCCCGTGCAGGTGCTGTTGGCGGATGGGAAGCTGGTTTTGGCGACGTTTGTGGCGTCGGATCGGCCGGCGGAACTGACGGTTCTGCAACTGCAAGACGGCGAGGTGAAGCCCGCGGCGGTGGCGACAGACATCCCTCAGCCGGGCAGCCTGTTGATGGTGGTGCCGCTGAATCCGGCGATGTGCCGCCTGGCCGTCTGGCTGGGGGAGGGGCCGGACCAGGCCGCGCTGGTGACCCTGGATGGTCACATCGCGGGAATCTCCCAGGCCGGCAGATTCTTCTCGCTGGCGGTCTACCAGCCGCTGACGCGCGAGCTGATCGAGCACGGCCAGGTGCGACGGGCCGTATTGGGCGTGGCGGTGCGATCGGTCGCCCAGGACGATCCCCAGCGCAAAAGCGAGTCGCGTGGCGCCACTGGGGCGCTGCGCGTGGTGGGCGTGGTCGCCGGCTCTGTTGCCGAAAAAGCCGGCCTGCAACCCAACGACCTGATCCTCGCCCTGGCCGGTCAGTCCGTTGGCGATGTACCCTCCTTTGCCGCTGCCATTGCCACTCGCCGTGGAAAGACCGACATTCTAGTCCTTCGCAACGGCCAGCGCCTGACGATCACCGTCGATCTCCAAGTGCCATGAGACCGCGCTGGCGGGTTCGAATGCGATTCGTGCCATCGCGGGTACAATGCCGCTGCCGCGTTCATGCCCAGGTACCTGACCAGATTCAGTGTTGCGAGCGTAGCGTCGCTTGGGCGCTCGATGTGGGCGCTTCCGGCCTTCATGCTGGCGGTCGTTATTGGCCTGACGGTGATGATCTGGCATCTGGAGCGCATCAATGGCCGAGCCCAAGCGCAGTCGGAAGCGACCTATTTCGCCGGGCGCCTGGCGACGCGGGGCGAGCGGGACCTGGGCGGCGCCGTCAGAGCGGTGAGATGGCGCTGGGAAGCCGGGCGATTTGCCACCGAAAGCGCGTTCGTCGCCGAAGTCAAGGATGTCGGTTCATGGGGTCCGGCGATCGCCACGATCGCCTGGGTGGACCCTCAGGGTGTCTGCCGCCAAGTCCAAGGCCAGGCCGCGCCGTTTGCCCCGTGGCAGAAGCTGGGTCCACCCTGGTCGGAGCTGGTCGCTCGCGCCCAGACAAAACGGGAAGCGGCGGGCAGCCCGGAATCCGGTTCAAAGTTTGGGCCGCTCCTCGACGTGGCGCTACCCGGCATCGACGGCAAAAGCGTCGGCTCCCAAGGAGCCGTCATCTATCAGCTGCGCCTGTCCATGGCCCTGCGGGATCTGATGGATCCCTCGTTCGAGGGGCGCTTTATCCTGGAACTGACGGACCAGGGGCAGACGGTGTACCGCGTACCGGCCCGGTCTTCGCCGACGGATGCGGCCGTAGTGGATTTGCCACCGGCGCCCATGCAGGTTCTGGACCGAACCTGGCAACTGAACTTGGCGCCAACGAAGGCATTCGTCGATCAGCACGTTGACAAGGCACCGAATTGGGCGCTGTGGACATGGCTGGCCGGCTTGGTGTTGTTCGTGGCCAGCGTGTGGCAGGGATATCAGTTGCGCTTTCAGAACGACCGTCGGGTCCAGCAGCAACTCAACGCTCTGGAGAAACTGGCCGAGACCTCCGCCGTGGTCTTGAGCAAAGTCGGCTCCACCGGCGAGGTCTGGCCGCGGTTGGCGGAGGCGGCACGCGAGCTGATGTCGATGTCGATGTCGGCCGTCGCCGTACTGGATGAGCAAAGGCGGTCGCTCCAGTTCGTGGTGGATGCGGGCGTTCAGCCCTCGCTTAAAGGCCGCGAATTTCCATTGGATAAGCTGCCAACCACCAAGCGGTGCATGGACGGGCGCCGGCCCATCGCCATGCCCGACCTCGACCGCATAACGGTGCCCATGAATCGAGCCTTGACCGACCCATACGGCTTGCGGTCCATGCTGGAAGTCCCGTTGTTGGTTGGCCAAAAGACCATCGGAGTGATGATCCTGGGTCAGCAGAAGGTCCGGGATTTCAGTGCGGAGGACATTCGCCTGGCGGAACTGTGGGGCATGCTCGCCGCCGTCGCCATCGCCAATGACAGAATGTACGAGCAAGCCGGCCAGGCCCTGGCGTCGCGCAATCGGCTGCTTGAGCAACGCGATGCACTGTTCGCCGTCATCAACAATCTCGTCGCGCAATATGGCTCGATGGACCAGATCCTCCAGGGAATCGTGCAGTTCGCTCCGGTGCCGTTGGAGATGGATTTGTGTCAGGTGGGCCTCGCGTCGGAAAATCCCAACGAGCTCGTTCTGGCGGCGATGACCAAGGATTATGCTCCCGACCTGGTGGGAACGCGATATCCGATCGAAGGGTCGCAGTCGGGACGGGCGTTTCGGGAGCGGCGCGTCATCGTCGTGGAGAACGGCGGGCCGGATAATCCGACCCTCTATGCCCCGTTCCGCAAGCGCCTGCCCTGTGGCAGTCTCCTGTTCGTGCCGATGATGGGCGCCGGCGTCAATCCCATTGGGCTGCTGACCTTTACGCGTGTCAAATCCGGATCGTTCTCACCGGAGCAGATCAGCTTGAGCCAACTCCTGGCCGTGCGTGCGGCGATGGCCATTGAGAATTCCCGGCTCTACCAGCGCACGCGCGCCGACGCCGACGCCAGGGCGACGTTGCTCCGCGAGTTGAATCATCGCGTCAAGAACAACCTGGCCGGGATCGTGGCGCTGCTGTCCATCAACCAACCGGACATGCCCCCCAAGGCTCGCAAGTGGCTCAATCGCGTCGGGGATCGCGTGCGCACGCTGGCCCGCGCGCACGACATGCTCAGCGGCTCTCCGGAGCGGGTGTCGCTCAAGGAGCTGGTGGATCAGACGCTGCATTCGCTGGCCGTGGTCACGCCGCCGGGCGCTGCCGTCCGGACCGAGCTGTGCCAGGGCGATGTGTTGGTGCGCACCGATCGCGCCGTGACGCTCGCCATGGTGTTGCACGAATTGTGCTACAACGCCCTGGTCCACGGCCTTGGCGAATCAGCCCCATTGAAATCGGGAACCCTGTTGGTGCGTGCCGCCGCCGGGGGACCAAACACGCTGATCATCGAGGTGATCGACGACGGCGGCGGATTCGACAGTTTTGACCAGACCCAAAGTTGGAGCAGTCCACCGGAACCGGCGTCGCCGCCGGGCGGCCCGGGCGAACTGCCCGCCGATCGCCTGGCCGTGATACGCCAGTCGCGTCACGGCCTGGGGCTGAACCTCGTGAGCGATTTCGTCGCCCGCGAGCTGCGGGGACAATTCGACGTCATCAGCAGTCCCGGCCGCGGAACCACCGCGCGCGTGCAGTTCCCCCTGTTGGAAGACGAATCGCACGGTCGTGGCTTATAATCCGGGGCAGACGCATGGAGACATCCGTGAGCAGTTCGCCATCGACTCAGGGCTCTACGTACCGCTGCCTGGTGGTCGAAGATGAGACGCTGGTGGCGCTGGGGCTGCAATCGCACCTGGAAAAGCTGGGCCATCGCGTCGTCGCGCAGGCCGCCGATGCCGAGCAAGCGGAGATCCTCTTCCGCCAGCATCAACCCGATCTGGTCCTGACCGACATCCGCCTCAGCGGCGGCGACGGCCTGGAACTGGCCGGGCGCCTGCTCAAAATCCGCGCCTGCCCCATCATCGTCGTCAGCGCCTTTGGCGAAAAGGAGCTGATCGATCGGGCCAGCGTCGCGGGTGTCTTCGGCTATCTCATCAAGCCGGTGAGCGAGGAGGCGCTTTTGGCCCAGATCGAAATCGCCGTCGCCCGCTTCCGCGAGCACATGGTGCTGCTGGCCGAGAAAGCCGCCTTGGCGCAGAGCCTGGAGCACCGCAAGCTCATCGAGCGCGCCAAAGGCATCTTGATGAAACGCGCCAATCTCTCCGAGGCCGATGCGCACAAAAAGCTGCAACAGGAAAGCCAGAATCGCAGAATCAGCGCGCCCGAACTGGCCAAGAAGATCATCGAATCGGAAGAACTGCTGGGGGAAATGGGAGCAGATGAACCATGATGAATGCGGAATGCTGAATGAAAAGCCCCAATTCATCATTCAGCATTCGGCATTTTCTTCATCCCGGCGCCGGCACGGGTCCGCCGCCCAGCGTCAAATCCGGGCCCTTGGGCTCGGGCGTCGGCTGGATCGTCACGCCGCGACGCTGCTCTTTTTCCAGCAGATCGCCCACCGTCGGCTTGGTCAGGGTTTCGCCGCGCATGATGCGGTCCACGTCGGCGGTGTCCAGCGTTTCGTATTTCAACAGCGCCTTGGCCATCGCGTCGACGCGTTCGCGGTTGGCTTCCAGCAGCTTGCGCGTCTCCTCGTACAGCGAGTCGATCAGTTTTTTGGTTTCCTCGTCGATCGCCTTGGCGGTTTCCTCGGAATAGTCGCGCGCCATGCCGAAATCAAAGTAGTTCTGTCGAGTGTCGTCTTCGCCGTAGAAGACAAAGCCGAGCCGATCGCTCATGCCCCAGTCGCGGATCATCTTGCGCGCTAGCGCCGTGGCCTGGCGGATGTCGGCGGCGGCGCCGGTGTTCACGTCCCCGGTGAACATCTCCTCGGCGATGCGTCCGCCGAAGCACACCTTCATGAACGCGATGCACCACTTCTTGGAATGGGCCATGCGGTCTTTTTCCGGCAGCGCCATCGTGGCCCCGCCGTACTGGCCGCGCGGGATGATCGTCACCTTGTGAATCGGATCGGCATCTTTTTCCAGGGACTGCACGACGGCGTGACCGGCCTCGTGATACGCCGTGGCGATCTTTTCCTTTTCGTCGATGACCCGGCTCTTGCGCGCCCGCCCCCAGCGCACCTTGTCGCGCGCCTCCTCCAGGTCGTCCATTTCGATGTATTCCTTGTTCGCCAGCGTCGCGCCCAGGGCCGATTCATTGATGATCGCGGCCAGGTCCGCGCCGCTGAAGCCGGGCGTCGCACGCGCCAGACGCATCAAATCCACGTTGGGACCCAGCTTGACCTTGCGGCTGTGCACCTTGAGGATTTCCAAGCGGCCCTTGACGTCCGGCAGCGGGACGTAGATCTGCCGATCAAATCGTCCCGGCCGCGTCAGCGCCGGATCCAGCACATCCACGCGGTTGGTGGCGGCGCAGACGATCACCTGGTCGTTGGTGTCAAATCCGTCCATTTCCACCAGGATGGCGTTGAGCGTCTGCTCGCGCTCGTCGTGGCCGCCGCTGGAGAACCCGCTGCCGCGGCGCCGGCCCACCGCGTCGATTTCGTCCAGGAAGATGATGCACGGACTGTTGTCCTTGGCCTGCTTGAACAGATCGCGCACGCGGCTGGCGCCCACGCCCACGAACATCTCCACGAAATCCGAGCCGCTGATGCTGAAGAACGGGCAATCCGCCTCGCCAGCGATCGCCTTGGCCAACAGCGTTTTGCCGGTGCCCGGCTCGCCGACCAGCAGCACGCCGCGCGGAATCCGCCCGCCCAAGCGCTGAAATTTCTTGGGGTTCTTCAAGAACTCGACGATCTCCATCACCTCTTCCTTGGCTTCTTCGATGCCGGCCACGTCGTCGAAGGTGATGTTGGTGTGATCCTTGGCCGTGATTTTGTGCTTGCTTTTGCCGAAGCTGCCCAGCATGCCGCCGGCGCCGGCGCTGTTGCGAAGCTGGCGGAGCACGAAGAAATAAAGGACGCCGAAGATCAGCAGCCACGGCACCAGGGGTGCGATGATGTTGATCAGGATATTGGAATTGTTCTCCGCGTTGACCTGGGCGTCGCCGCGCTTTTCCATGATCTTGGACAAGTAGCCGCTGCCGCCGGAGAACGTGCCTGTCGGGTAGGTGACGCGGAAGGCCGCCACCTTCACCGAGTAGGGCGGCACCGTTTGCGCTTCCTTGAATTCGCCGGTGATGTCATCCCCGTCGATAATGAGCGTCTTGACCTGATTCTCCGACAGGCGCGTTTCAAAGTCGCTGATGGCGATGGGCTGGTAGCTGCGGCGCGTGTTCTGCAGGAACAGGAACAGCAGGATCAACAACCCAATCAACAGTGCCCATCCGAACAGACCCCGACCAACGCGCATGGGCCCATTGGGGCCGGAGCGGCCGTTGCGCCGGAAAGGGCGATCGGGAGGTTGTTCGGACATAAACACTCCTTGGCCGCGGCCGGCATCCATCACCAGCCGTGCCAGTTACTTGTCATCATACGGGTTAGCCGTGGTGCTTTTCCAGCCGTAAATCTTATCGCCCAATTCCCCGCCGCACTTTGAAATTACCGGGCCTTGGGCGGCTTTTGCGGCCTACCACGGCGCCTCCATCTCGTGCACGATGGCCAGCGCCAGCCGCTCGGCGGCCGTCTGGGCAGCCACGTACTGCCCCTCGCCCAAGGTCGGATAATAGTTGGACGTTTGTTCAAAATCGCGGCGGTTGACCAAAACCTTCCCATCGTGCAGGTTTTTCCATGTGAAGTTCACGACGATCGTGTATTGCTGCTCCTGGGGGGTGGCCGTGTGCGGATCCAACGTCACCGTCAGCGGCCGCACGGCCACGATCTCCCCCTCCAAAATCGTATCGGCCCGCTCGCGCGGCACGACCTTGTACGGCGTAAACTCCTCGATCTTCTTCACCAGCGCATCGGATACCTGGAACTCCACGCCGCGGTGATAGTCCTTGCTGCTAAATAGGGGCACCGCGACCGTGGAAATGTCCTGGCGATACAGCGAGCTCCAGTGATAACTGCCGCCGTGCGATACGCAGCCGCCTGGCAGCAGAAGCATCAGCACGCAAGCGATTCCCACCCGCGACATGGCCATCCTGCTCTAATGCAACTCCGCGCCAGCGGTCGGCCGCGTGGCCGGGGCGTAGCCCGCGGCGGCGGGCGGCGGACCCTCGGCCAACAGCGCCGGCGACATCTTCCCCAGCCGAGCCCGCGCTTCGGCCGCCTCCGGTGAATTCGGATACGTCTGCGCCAAAAACCGATAGTGATACACGGCGGCCTTGGGCTCGTGCGTCCTGCCGTAATACTGCGCCGTTTCCAGAATCTTCTTGGCAAAGGCGCTGTCGATCTGCTCGATGACCGAGGGGACGTTTTCCTCGGCCGCCATCTCCGGATAGGTCTTCTCGATGTCCACGAGCTGGGCCCGGGCGTCGATGATGCTGGTGGCGTCGAACCGCACGCCGCGAAATTGCGCCAGCGATGAAAACGCCGCTCGCAGTTTCACGCGCGGAACTTCCGCGCTGCGCGGATAGCTGCGCACGTAGGCGTTGTAGGCGTCCTCCGCCAGGTCGTAGTCCTGATTGTTGTAATAATAGTCCGCCGTGTGCAGCAGGGCCTGTTCCGCCAGGGGCGATCCGGGGGCGCGCTGCTGGATGCGGTACAACATTTCGATTCCATCATCGCTGGCGTCGATGAATCGGAACCACAAGAACTGCCGCTTGTAGCCGTTCAAATAGGCATCGGCAATGTCGAACTGTTTCTGCAACGCCGCCTCAAACAGCGGGCTGGACGGGTATTCGTCCATCAATTCATCGCAGTAGTAAAACGCCTTGGTGCGGCTGTCGTCCTGGAAAAAAGCCTCCGCCAGAAGGAAGATGCACCGGTCGCGTCCCGGCGAATGTTGGTGGTGTTTTTCCCATTCCAACAGGATTTTGCGGGCGGCCTTGTGTTGGTGCTGGACCAGCAATTGCTCGGCGCGGTCCAGGTCCGGCTCGACCACCGGCGCCGTGGTCGGCGTGGGCTGCGCGTCCGTCCACATTCCGTCGCGAAATTCCCAGGTCCTTTTTTCCTGCCCCCACGCCGCCGCCCCGACACAAAGGATGCCCAGAAAAAAAGCCCCAATCCATCGGCCCATGGCCGGGATTGTAATGGATGAGTTGCTGGTTGCCAGTTGCTAGTTGCTGGAAAAAGGGCTTAAATTCGCCGACGAGCAGCCAGCAACTAACCAGTGGCGACTCATATTGCCATGCTTCGTCCCCGTCGATTACGGTTGAATGCCCGCCTCCGCGGCAGCCTGGCGGAGGTGCGTCTGTCGCGAGGCGATCTGATCGTACCGGTCTTCGTGCGGGAGGGCGGGGGCCTGCGGCAGGAAGTCGCGTCGATGCCCGGCGTGTATCAGATGTCGGTGGATGTCGCCGCCAACTGGCTCGAGGAATTGTCCGAACAGGGCCTCAACGCCTTTTTGGTTTTTGGCGTGATGGATGCGGATCGGAAGGATGCCGCGGGCTCTGCCGCGCTCGATCCCGACAACGTGGTCTGCCGACTCCTGCGCCAGAGCAAAACCCGCAAGGTCCCCATGGTGGGCATCACCGATTTGTGCTTCTGCGAATACACCAGCCACGGACATTGCGGCGTCCTCACCGCCGACCGCTCCACGGTGGACAACGACGCGACGGTCCAGCGCCTCGTCCAGCAGGCGGTCAACCACGCAAAAGCCGGAGCGGACATCGTGGCTCCCAGCGGGATGATGGACGGCGCCGTGGCCGCACTTCGGGCCGGGTTGGATTCAGCGCAGTTCACGGACGTGGCAATCCTCTCCTATTCGGTCAAGTACGCCAGCGCGTTTTACGGACCGTTTCGCGACGCGGCCGAGTCGGCGCCGCAGTTCGGCGACCGGCGGTCGTACCAGATGGACCCCGCCCGCGGCATCCGCGAAGCGCTGCACGAAGCCCAGCTCGACGTCGATCAGGGCGCGGACCTGGTGATGGTCAAGCCCGCCGGGCCGTACCTGGATGTCCTGGCCGCGATTCGCCAACACCTGAACGTGCCGCTGGTGGCGTACCAGGTCAGCGGCGAATACGCCATGCTCGAGGCGGCCGCGCGGCAGGGCTGGCTCGACCGCGACGCCGCCGTGCTGGAATCCCTTCTGGCCATCAAACGCGCCGGCGCCGACTTGATCATCAGTTACTTTGCGCCGCTGGCGGCTAAACTCCTTGCCAGATAATCCAGTGGCCACGCACGAAGAAAATCAGGCGGGTTTTCCGATGCCCCCGACGACGGTTCCCCAGGCGTTGCAAGCCGCCGCCCAGCGACAGCAACAGGGGCAACTGTTCGAGGCGGAGGCGATTTATCGCCAGATCCTGGCCGGCGAGCCGGCCCAGCCGCAAGCCCTGCACGGTCTGGGCGTCGTCCTGTTTGGTCTGGGACAAAAAGATGCGGCGCTGCGCCTGATCGACCAGGCGATTGGGCTCAAGGCCGACGAGGCGTCCTATCACTACAACCGGGGGATGGTGCTGGCGAACCTGGCGCGAGCGGAAGAGGCCATCGCGGCTTTGCGGCGGGCGCTGGCCCTGCAGCCGGATTTTTCCCCGGCGGCGTACAACCTCGGCCAGATGCTCCGCGGCTGCGGGCGCTTCGGCGAGGCGATCGACGCGTTCCGCCTGGCGGTGCGGTTGCAGCCTGATCGGGCCGAAACCTGGCTGAGCCTGGGGATCGCTTGCGGGATGAATGGCGACGCCGCCCAGGCCATCGCCGCCTACCGCCGCGCCCTGGCGCTGCAACCCGACAACGTCCAGGCCCTCTACAACCTGGGCAACGCCCTCTATCTTCAAAACGATCTCGACGAATCGATCGCGTGTTTCCGGCGGGCGCTGGCGGTGCGTCCCGATTGCATCGAAGCGATCAACAACTTGGGCGTCGCATTGAAGGCCCGCCAGGACGTGGATGGATCGATCGACTGCTATCGCCGGGCGCTGGCACATCGCGGCGACGATCCCGAAGCCCTGAACAACCTGGGCGTGACTCTCTTTAACCTGGGCCAAATCGACGAGGCCCTGGCCCAGTTCGATCGGGCCATTCTTCATCATCCGGAAAACAAAACGGCGCATAGCAACCGGCTTTACACGCTGCATTTTCATCCCGACTGGGACGGGCTCGCTCTGCGGCGGGAACACGAGCAGTGGTACGACCGCCACGCCCGGGACCTGGCGCGGGAAATCCCGCAACACGGCAACGATCCCGACCCCGATCGACCGCTGCGCATCGGCTACGTCTCGGGCGACTTCCGCTCCCATCCCGTTGGGCTGGCCATCCTGCCGCTCCTGGAGCACCACGATCACCGGCAGTTCCAGATCGTCTGTTTCAGCAACAATCCATCGGACGATGAAGTGACGCGGTCCATCGCCGCCTGCGCCGACCAGTGGCACCGCATCGCCGGTTGGTCCGATTCCCAAGTCGCCCGGCAGGTGGCCCAGTGCCAGATCGACATCTTGGTGGATCTGTCCCTGCACATGGCTCACAATCGCCTGCTGGTCTTCGCCCGCCGCCCGGCGCCGGTACAGTTGACGTATCTGGGATACCCCGGCACCACGGGTCTGGCCGCGATCGACTATCGCCTCAGCGATCCTTACCTGGACCCGCCCGGCACGGATGACTGTTATACGGAAACGACGATTCGCCTGCCGCGGACGTACATTTGTTGGAAAGACAAATGCGGGGATCGACCCATCGGCCCGCCGCCGGCGCTGGCGCGCGGGCACGTCACTTTTGGAAGCCTCAACAGTTTCTGCAAAGTGACCCCGGCGGTTCTGGCCACCTGGGCGAAGCTTTTGTGCCAGGTGAAGGATTCGCGTTTGGTATTGCGCGGCCCGGCGGGGCGGACCGCCCAGGCCGTCCTAGAGACTCTGGGCCGCCTCGGCGTCGCCCCGGAGCGGGTTGAATTGGTTGAGCGCCTGCCGTGGGAGCAATATCTCGATCTGCTGGGCCGCCTGGACATTGCCCTGGACCCCTTCCCCTATCCCGGCCACACGACGAGTTTGGACGCCCTATGGATGGGCGTCGCCCTGGTGACGTTGCGGGGCCGCACCGCCGTGGGACGCGGCGGCGTCAGCATCCTGAGCAATCTGGGCCTGGCCCATTGCATCGCCCGCGATCCCGACGAGTATCTCGACATCGCCAAGGATTTGTCGCGCGACCTGCCCCGCCTGGTGGAAATGCGCGCCGGTCTGCGTGAGCGAATGAGGAATTCCCCGCTGACGGACGCGGCCGGCCTGGCCCGCGACGTGGAAGCGGCCTATCGCGACGTCTGGAAGCGGTGGTGTCACAAACATGATCCTGCTCGATCGGTTGATCCGCCAGTTCCCCGGCGCCAAGCGCCAGACGCTTAAGCGCATGGTGCAGGACCGCCGCGTGAGCGTGAACGGCATCGTCGCCGCGGCGCTCAAGCAGCCTCTGGCTGAAGGCGACGTCGTGCGCATTCTGCCGCGCGGCAGCTCGCCCGCCGCGCTGCCCTTTGCGGTGGTCTTTGAAGATCGCGACGTCCTGGTCATCGACAAGCCCGCGGGGCTTCTGACCAGCACCGTTCCGCGCGAACCTCGCCCGACCGCCCTGGCCATCCTGCAGGCGGCGCGGCCCACGGACAAAATCGGCCTCGTGCATCGACTGGACCGTGACGCTTCGGGATTGCTGATCTTTTCCAAAAATCAGCTGGCGTTGAATGCGCTCAAGCGTCAATTCGCCCGGCACAGCGCGGCGCGGATTTATCTGGCGATGGTCTCGCCTCCTCCGCTCCACAAGAGAGGCCGGATCGAATCCGCCCTGGTCGAATGGGCCGACGGCTGCGTGCATTCGACCCGTGTGCCCGGCCGAGGCCGGCATGCCGTCACCGAATACGAGCAAATCCGCCGCGGCGGTGTTTGGGCCCTGCTGCGCGTCAAACTGCATACGGGCAGAAAACACCAGATTCGCGCTCACCTGTCGGAATTGGGTTGCCCCATCGTCGGCGATGAAGTTTACCACGGTAAGCCGCACGCGGGCGGCTTGATGTTGGCGGCCATCGAGCTTCAAGTCGATCATCCGCGAACCGGCAAACCCGTGAAGTGGCAAATTGAACCGCCCGGGCGAATGCGGCCTCGCTGATTCGAGGTTGGTCCGTTCCTCGGCGGGGCATAGAATCGAGCCGTGGTCATGAGCCGCCAGACACCATCCATTTTCATGCGCGTCATCTTGCCGGCGACGTCGCTCTGTCAGCGGGAGATCGTGCGCTTCGTGCGGCAACGGCACCGAGTCGTCGGCGCTCTGGCCACGCCGATCGTCTTTTGGGTCCTGCTGGGCGCGGGGATGGGACGCAGCTTCCGCTCGGCCGCGCCCGGTGGGGGCAATTTCATGGAGTATTTTTTCCCCGGCACGCTGGTCATGATCCTGCTCTTTACCGCGATTTTCTCCACGATCTCGATCATCGAAGATCGCCGCGAGGGGTTTTTGCAATCCGTGCTGGTGTCGCCGGTGTCGTCCATGGCGATCGTGCTCGGCAAAGTGCTGGGCGGGACGCTGTTGGCCACCGGCCAGGGAGTGATCTTCCTGCTTCTGGCGCCGCTCATCGGCGTGAAGCTGCAAGCCGCTTCATTCCTCTTGGCGGTGGGCATCATGCTGATCGTCAGCTTTGCCTTGACCGCCCTGGGTTTTTGCATCGCGTGGCGGATGAGCTCCACACAGGGGTTTCACGCGATCATGAATTTGTTTTTGATGCCGATGTGGTTTTTGTCCGGCTCGATGTTCCCCGCCGACGGGGCCCGAGGGGCGATGCGCTGGGTGATGAACGTCAATCCCCTGAGCTACGGCGTCTCCGGCTTGAGGCGGGCGCTGTACTGGGCGGACTCGGGGAAGCTGGCGTTGCCGTCGTGGACGACTTGTCTTGGCATCAGCGTCGCCTTCGCGGTGGCGATGTTTTTGGCGGCCAGCGCCATCGCCCGCGGCCGCATGTCGGCGGATTGGCAATAACTTCTTGATCAGGAGGCCAGCCGATGAGCTTCGGCTTTCCGGAGCTTGACGCATCGCTCAACGCCGCCAGTGGCTTGCTGCTTTGCGCGGGCTATGGCCTTATCAAGAGGCAAAGATGGCGCGCCCACGGGTGGACGATGGTCAGCGCGACGCTCGTTTCAGCGATCTTCCTGATTTGTTACCTGACGTATCACTACCAGCACGGCGAGCACCACACGGGCGCCAGCCATGCAGCGCCGTGGCTGCGGCACACCTATCGGATGGTCCTCTATCCGCACCTCATCCTGGCTATCGTGATGCTGCCGATGATTTGCCTGACCCTGCGGCGGGCCTACCGCCGCGATTGGGAAAACCACCGGCGCCTGGCTCGCAAAACCATCGGCATCTGGCTGTTCGTGTCCGTTACCGGCGTCATCGTGTACCTGATGCTGTACCACACGGCGCTGGCAACATGAGGCGGCGTCAGATCGACGCAAAGTTTTGCAGTATTTTGAGCCCGATCTTCTGGCTCTTTTCCGGGTGAAACTGCGTGGCCATCACGTTGTCGCGGCAAATGCTGCTGACAAACGCGCCGCCGTAATCCGTTTCCGTGGCGATCACGCGGCCATCCGTCGGGACCACGTGATAACTGTGCACAAAATAGACGTTGCATCCGGCCGGCAGATCGCGCAACAGCGGCGAGGGATTCTTCACCATGAGCTGATTCCATCCCATGTGCGGGACTTTCAGCCCCATGGTTTGGTCGACGTCGAAGCGCACGCATTGGCCGCCGATCACGCCCAGGCCGCGGTGCTCGCCATCCTCGTAGCCGACCTCGACCAGCAGTTGCAGTCCCAGGCAGATTCCCAGAAACGGCCGGCCGCGCTGGACGTGACGCAGGATGGCCTCGGCGAGGTTGCGTTGTCGCAGCGTGGCGATGGCATCCTTGAACGCCCCCACGCCGGGCAAAACGAGTTTTTCGGCCCGGTCGATGTGCTCCGGTTGCGCGATGATGTCCGCGGCAAATCCAACCTGCGCAAACGCCTTTTGCACGGAGCGCAGGTTGGCCATGCCGTAATCCAGGATGGCAATCGACATGGCCCCAGTATAGGGCGCGTGCGGCGGGGGGTCACGGCGGAGGCGCCGAGGGGTTTTGCGGCCTGGTTTGCAGCATCGCGGCCTTGGTGTGCATGTCGGCCAGGTCCTGTTGCGCTTGCGTAGCCTGACGCCGCTGGCGGATATCCTTCACCTGCCGCAGCGTGCCCCAGGCCATGCGAATCAGCAGCGTCCCCACCACGCCCACCAGCAGCAACGACGGGATGAGTTTCAGCAGCGTGGTTTCCACGTCGTGGCCGAACCAAACCCAGATCGTCACCGGCTTGTTGGCATTCTCTATGATGAAAATCAGCAGAAAAATCACCACCAGGGCGAAGACGGTGATCTTGGTCCAGACCTTGATTTTGAGCCAAAGGTTTTCCATGTGATCCTTTCGCCATCAGGACGCGCCGACAATCTGGCGGACGAAGTACATCAGTCCCTGGATTCCCGGCCTCAGATAACCAGCAATCGGGCAATAGAATAGCATGACAAAGGCGGTGGCCAAGCTCAGATAGGGTCCGTAAGGCAACTGGCGGCGTGCCGCGGTCAGCAGCATGTAGATGGCGATGGCGAGCCCGAAAAACGGCGCGATGAAAAACGCCACGGTCGCGGCTCCCGCACCCAGCACCGCGCCGATGCCAAACATCAGATGCACGTCGCCCAAGCCCATCGCTTCGCGGCCAAATCCGTACGACCCGAGAATCCTGGCCAGCCAGACCACCAGTCCCCCGACCATCGCGCCCAGCAACGAGCCCAGGCAGCCGCTGAGCCAATAGTGCCGCCAGCCGTGCAGCCAAAAGCGCGCCACCGCCGGCACGTAGGTGTACAGCAGCAGCGATGCCCCGCCCAATATCACGGGGGCGAATAAAAAAAGCATTTCTTTGCGCATCTCCGCGCGGACCTGCGCGGGGGTCAGTTCCGGCGGAATTTCCGGAACGCTCCGGCCGCTTTCTTGCGCCTGCCGGGCCTTTTGTTCCAGCTCACGCCGCTCCCCTTCCAGCAGATCCCCGTCGGGGAAACTCAGGGGGATGATTTTCAGAAAGAGCAGGGCGATGCTGATCGCCAATCCCACGGCCGCCCCGGCCGCCAGCGACATTGCAGCCGGCGCTGCCGTGAGCGTGCCCATCGTCCACGGCCGGTCCACCCAGCCGTGCACCACGACCGCCGCCGCGGCAATCCACCACGGGATCGACGCGGGGATCACGTAATACTCGACGTCGATCACGCTGGCCGCCAGCAGGCCGGCGATCAGAACCATGTCCAGCCCGTACAGCGGCCACAGGCCGGCGCGATTGCTCGGGTCGTGGGCAAACAGCAACAGCGGCGATGCGCCGAGGCACGGCCCCAGGTGCAGCACAAAAAACATCGCGTAATAGAACGCAAACAAAATTCCCGTGACGGCCTCGATGATCGGATACTGCGGCGAAATCGGCTTGCGGCAATAACGGCACCTGCCCCCGAGCATGATCCATCCCAGCACCGGCACATTGTCGTACCACGCCAGCGGCTTTTCGCACCGCGGGCAACGCGACGGCGGCCACCACAGCGACATCCCCCGTGGCAGACGATAGATCACAACGTTCAAAAAACTCCCCACGCACGTCCCCAGCACGAACAAAAAGATGATAAAAACAAGATGTGGGCTCATGCGATCTCTACAGCAGCAGGACGATCTGTTGGGCCGCCTGGTCCGGCGTCAGATGGGTTACGTCCAGCTCAGCGGTCATCGCCGCTCTATAGATCGGCTCGCGCTGCGCCAGCAGCTTTTGGATTTCCTCTATCCCTCCGCCCAGGTTGGTCAGGTGCGGCCGATTATCGGATGTCCCCGCGTCCCCGCCGATGCGCCGCAACAGCTCCATCACTTCGCAGCGGAGGTAAATGATCTGATGGTCCCCGGCGCCCAATGCCCGGCGGTTCTCCGCGCGCTCCAACGCTCCGCCGCCCAGGGCGATCACGTGATCCTTCCGTCCCGCCAGCTCCAGGATGAGCTGTGCCTCCAGATCGCGAAAGGCCGGCTCGCCTTCTTCGCGGAAAATCTCGCGGATGGTCTTGCCCGCTCTTTGGACGATCAACTCGTCGCTGTCGAGGAACTCTTGCCGCAGCCGCCGGGCCAGGTTGCGTCCGATGGTGCTCTTTCCGCACCCGCGGTAGCCGATCAGGAACACGCTCATCGCCCGCCCAATATAGATCGCAACGCCAGGAAGACAACGCGGCAGCGGTCGCTATAATCCAGGCCCATGCACGACACCAAATCCGCCAAGGCGGCGGCCGGCCGGGAATCCGCCGCCGGCTACTCCCGCGTCCTGCTAAAAATCAGCGGCGAAGGATTCTGCCGCGAAGGTTCCTTCGGCATCGAAGCGCCCGAGCTGGACACCATCGCCCGCCAATGCGCGGAGGTGGCGCAATTAGGCGTGCAACTGGCGATCGTCGTGGGCGGCGGCAATTTCATCCGCGGCGCTACGTTCGCCGAGGATGGCAACATCCCGCGCGCCACCGCCGACTACATGGGCATGTTGGCCACGGTCCTCAACGCCGTTGCTTTGCAGGAGACGATGGAAAAAATGGGCCAGCCCACGCGCGTGCAGTCGGCCTTGGGCGTTTACAGCGTTTGCGAGCCGTTCATTCGCCGCCGGGCCGTGCGCCACCTGGAAAAAGGCCGCGTGCTGATCCTGGCCGGCGGCACCGGCAACCCCTTCTTCACCACCGACACCTGCGCCGCCCTGCGCGCCACCGAGATCGGCGCGGACGTGCTGCTCAAAGGCACGAAGGTGGACGGCATCTATTCCGCCGATCCCAAGCAGGACCCCAAGGCCCGCATGCTGCAGAACATTTCCTACGAGCACGTCCTGGCCGAGAAGCTTCGCGTCATGGACCTGACCGCGATCACGCTCTGCATGGAGCGCAAAATCCCGCTGGTGGTGTTCAATTTGAAAACCCCCGGCAACCTTGCGAAGGTCATCCGCGGCCAGAACGTCGGGACCAAGATCGTGCCCAAGTGAGGTCTTCTTATGCCGGTCGACGACATACTTCTTGATTGTGAAATGCACATGGAGAAGGCGACAGATCACTTGCAGTTGGAGCTGCGGGGGATTCGTACCGGCAGAGCGTCGCCGGCGTTGGTGGAGCACATGAAGGTGGATTATTACGGCTCGCCGACGGACCTGCGCTCCATCGCGGCGATCGCCGTGCCGGAGGCCACGCAGTTGCTCATCAAGCCGTTTAATCCGGGGGATATCCGGGCGATTGAGAAGGCGATCAATGACAGCAAGATCGGTCTGACGCCGCACAGCGACGGCCGGCAGATTCGCCTGGTCTTGCCGTCGCTGTCGCAGGAGCGGCGCCTTCAGCTTACCGGGCAATGCAAGCAATTCGCCGAGGCCGCCAAGGTCGCCATTCGCAACGCCCGCCGCGACGCCAACAAGGTCCTGGAGACCGAGGAGAAGGGCGGCGTCGTGGCCGAGGACGACGCGGACCACGGCAAAGAGCAAATCCAGGAATTGACCAAGCAATACGAGGCGAAGGTGGACGAGCTGGTGGAGAAGAAGCGCGCCGAGATCATGCAAATTTGAGCCGCATCGTTGCGACACCTAAAACAGTCAGCCGCGTGATCGCCAAGGGCTCTCGTCAGCCTGTTGTGATTATTTTTTTGTGTGGGCTTCCCATGTGCGGCGATTTCTTGTAGCATGGGGCAAGTGGCGTCGAGGGAATGGCGGCGTTGCGATGGCAGCTCCGCGATGGCCAAAGCGATGGCCGACGCCAGGGGCGAGCATCATCAATTGAGAAAACAGTCATCGGCGCCATTCAGCGATGGTGGGTGCCGGTGCCGCCCAGTCCGGCGAACGGAACTGCGGGCTCAAGGATGGCCGGAGGGGCGGTCCTTGGGCCCATTTTTTTGCGCATCGGATCTGTAAGTCTGCCTTGCGTCAGCGCAAGCGGCGCGTTTTTATCAGCCGCGGCCGCCGCGCGGTATTTGTCCGCGTTGTGCTCTAAAGTTTGCGCGGTCACCTGCCCGAAGAATGAAGCCAAGTCAACGATCGAACGGATTCGGTCGCCAGTCCCTTTGGAACAAGGAGGTTCTCAACCCCACATTAGCGCCATTTCACTTCACAGCCGGAGCGGAGCGCCGGCTCTAGCGGTTCTATCGTGAGTGTTTCGGCCGCGCGGTCGCCCGATGGGCGGGGATGCCCGCGGCGGATCGGCGTCGGCCACATCCATCGGTATGCGTCGGGGACGGATCCCCGCCGCGCAAAAAACGGCCGTCGGCCAATGGCCCGGCCGAGTATCACGGAGGATACCCATGAGTCGGATTGACACGAAGATCTCTTCCCTCACCGCCCTCAATCAGGTGGCGACTCTCCGCGCCCGACTGGGTGCGTTCCAGACCGACCTTATTCAGGCTACCTCCAACAGCCTGTCGGTCGCTCTGGAAAACATCTCCGCCAGCGAAAGCAACATCCGCGACGTGGACCTCGCCGCGGAAACGGCGGGTCTGACGCGATCGCCCATCCTGGTGCAGGCCAACGCCGCGCCTCCGCCCGTGTTGAAGCCTCCGCAATAACCCCGACGGCAGAATAAACCCACCGAAGGCGGCGCCCGCAGAGCGCCGCCTTTTTCGTTTGACCACCGCACCATTGGCCTCAATCGATGGCGCACGGCCCGGGCCCGCCGCAGCGGCCGCAGATGCCCGCTGGACCATCGGTTGTTTTGTGCGTCTGGGTGCCGACGGCAAACACGCTCAGCGAGCGCGACGTCCGCGTTGATCCGCACTTGGGGCACCGCACGGCCGCGTCGGCCGAGATCGACTTCACCAGGCGCTCGAACGCCGTGCGGCATTTTTGACAGGTGTATTCGTAAACCGGCACGGCTACTCCTTCGTTGCTGGTGGTATTCGTCCCACGGAGGTCTGCAGCGCATCGCCGGTCCAGCGGACGGACAGGTGTTGTTCGCCCCGCAGCAGGGCTAGCAAGGCTTCGCCGACGGCCTGGCGGCGCCAGCCGCGCAACAGGCGCATAGCCGACGGGTCTTCGCCGCTGCGCCACAGGCGATACAGCTCGCCGATTTCCTGGCGGCTGGCGACCAGGGTGGGATCGATTTGCCGCCCGGCACACAAACATTGCAGCGCAAAATGCAGGGCATCGGCGCGGAACTTATCCGGCGGCGTCGGCTCATGATTCACGACGGTGGGCAACTGATCGTGCGGCAGGGCCATCGCCCGCCGCGTGGCCTGCACGATCTCGGCCCCGTGGGCGGACTCCACCGGTCGCGGCAGGCCCCGCACTTTGGCCAATCCCGCCACCGATTCCACCGGCGCGCGAGCCATCTCGATCAGGATTTGGTCGCGCAGCAGCGTTCGCGGCGGCAGGTCTTCCTGCCGGGCCGCTTGATCCCTCCAGTTCATCAGCTCGCGCAAGACCGCCTGGTTTCGCGGCGGCAGGCCGCCGGCGCCGCGCAGCCTGAGGTATTGCCTCTCCGGATCAAACGCGTAAAGCGACGGATCCGCTAGCGCTGATGATTCTTCTTTGGCCCAGGCACTATGGCCGGCCGCCTCCAGGCGCTTGCCGATTTCCTGCCGCACCGCCGGCAAATACCGCACGTCATCGGCCGCGTAGCGAAGCTGGTGATCGGACAGCGGCCGGCGATCCCAGTGCGTGAACGTCAGCCCCTTGCTTAATTTGACGCCCAGCACGGCGCCCACCAGCTTCGAGAGGGACAGCGGGTATCCGAGTCCGACGAATCCCGCGGCGATCTGGGTGTCGAACAAATTGGCCGGGGGCCGATTCACCCGGCGGAACAGCGGCTCCACGTCCTGCAGCCCCGCGTGAACGACTTTTTCCACCGAAGCTTCCGCGACCAGCTCCCAAAACGGCGTCACGTCGATTTGGGCCAGCGGGTCGATCAGGGCGATGCGCGACGCCGATGCCACCTGGATCAGGCAAAGCTGCGGTTCGTAGCTGAGCTCCCCGATGAATTCGCTGTCGTAGGCGAACGATCCGGCGGCCTTGAGGTATTCCAGGAGTCGCGTTAACTGATCTTGTTGGGTGATCAGTTCGGGTGGTTGGCGGCTGACCAGGGGATGATCGCAGGAGGGGGATGGCTCGCTACCGGAGCAACCGGCGTGGGCGTTGGCGTCGCTGTGCGCTCGGTGCTGCCACCGCGGCGGCCGCGAGGGCCGTTGTCCGCCGGAGGACCCTTCCATACCCCAGGCCATGTTGGCAGACTATACGATCCCGCCGGTTTGACAAGGCCGGCACGTGATAAACTCGAGCTTTCCCAAAGAAAATCGCTCTTTTAACCGACCCGGCGTGCTCGGCTAACCGACGGCCGCCGGTTCCAGAAGTTGGTTCCACGTCCGCGCCGTGCGATGGCGCCAGCCGCCCTTGTGATAGGCGTAGCCGACGATCAGCGGCACGGCGATCGTCGCTTCGCTGTACACCATCTGCTCGAAGACCGTGTCCACCTTGCCCCAACTGCTCGCTTCCTTCAGCGTGCTGCCCGAGAGCGCTCCATCCCGCACGTCCGCCACGGTGATCTGAATGGCGTACTTGTGCATGGGCGCACGGGCGCCCAGGATTTCCGCGGCCACGACAACGTCCTGGGCGAAATTCTTGGGCACCCCGCCGCCAACCATGAACAGCCCCGTCTGCCGGCTCTTGATCTTCAGTTGCGTCAGCTCGTAAAAATCCTTGGCGCTGTCGATGCTGACGGTGAGCCCTCCGGCGGCTTGGCGGTTCTGGATGTGGGCCACGAAGCCGAACCCCGCCGAACAATCACTGAACGCCGGACAGAAAATCGGCACGTCCTGCTGGTACGCCTCCCCAACGATGCTGTCGGAAGTCTTGCCGTGCTTTTCCAGGTACGCCCCCATTTCGCGGATGATCTGGCGCGAGCTGTAGGGCTTGGGTTCCATTTCGTCGATGATTTTCTGCATCGTCTCGTCGCAAACACGCAGCTCTTCTTCATCGATCAGCGTGTCGTAGATGCGGTCGATCATCAATTCGCGCAACAGCGCATCATCGTTGCCCGCCTTGAGGTAATCCTCGGCGAGGTAATGGCGAAAGCCCAGGGCTTCGAAGAAGTCCTGATCGACGATGTTGGCTCCCGTGGCGACGATGGCGTCGGCCATGCGGTTGCGGACCATGTCGACGAAGACTTTTTTCAAGCCCGCACTGACAAGAGAGCCGGCCAGGCAGAGGATGATGCCGCAATCGCCGTCGCGGAGCATGCGGTCGTAGATCTCCGCCGCCCGGTGCAAATCGCGGGCGCTATAGGACATGGGCCCAAAAGCATCGACCATCGGCACGACGTTGTGGCGGGTGATATCGATGTGCTCGATCGTGCGGCGAAGCAAGTCTTTTTTGGTTTTCGCGGCCATAGTGACTCCTTCGTTGAGACCCACAAAAAAAGCCACCGCGGCCTGCTACGGTGTGTTCTGAAAAGAACAACCGCCATTGCGGGCCGGGGTGGCTTTACGGCGGCCTATTGTCGCCAAGAGCCGCAGCGCGTCAACAATAATTCCCGCCGATTTGGCCAAAATCCCGCGGGATAAGATTTTCTTGCCGGCGGGCAACGGTCCATTTACCATCGCTTCCCATGTCCGATGATACGACCAAGCAGCAGTTGTGGCTATGGCTCAAAAGCGAACAGGCGTTCGGTTTGGACTCCGTGGTGCTCCGCCCAGTCGCCGAAGGAGTTGGCGCCGAGGCGGCGACAGTCGCTGGGCCGCCCGCGGCTTTGCCGCTTAGCCGCAAGGAGAAAATCGAGCGATTGGCTGCGATGGATCGGGAGGAAGTGCGCCCGTGCACGCGATGCCGGCTATGCGAATCTCGCAAGAAAACGGTCTTTGGCGAGGGGGATGCCGACGCCAAGGTCTTCTTTATCGGGGAGGGCCCGGGGGAGAACGAGGACTTGCAAGGCCGGCCATTTGTGGGCCGGGCCGGCGAGCTGCTCAACCGGATGATCGCCAGCATGGGCCTGAAGCGTGAGCAGGTTTACATAGGAAACATCGTGAAATGCCGGCCGCCGGGCAACCGTGAGCCGGCTCCGGACGAAGTGGCGACGTGTACCCCGTATCTGGTGCGCCAGCTTGAGATTATTCGCCCGCAAGTGATCGTGACGTTGGGCCGGCCGGCGACCTCTTACATGCTGCAGACCAAGTTGGCGATGGGGAAGATGCGCGGCCAATGGCACAACTGGCGGGGGATCAAGCTCATGCCGACGTTTCACCCCGCCTACCTATTGCGTTCCTACACCGAAGAGAACCGCGCCGCCGTTTGGAGCGATCTGAAAAAGGTCATGGCCGAAGTGGGGCTGCCCATCCCGGATCGCAAATAGGCCTGTTGGTTGTCGAAAAAAAATTTCATTGAACTTGTCAGCCGTGGCGCGCGGCGCAACGCGTTGTGCAACAAAGAATCAGCCGCGGTCGCGCATCGGCGGGCGGCGCCGACGCGATTTTTAGCGCTTGCATTGTATGTGCGCCTCACTAATGTGGGGCCAATCAGACGTGAAGAACCGGTGTCGCTTGTGGCGACTTTTTTTTATGGCTCGCCACGCACCGGATAAGATCAAGATCGTGAAATTGCGCCGGGCCGGCCAGTCGGAAATCGGCGGCTCGGATTGATGGGACACTTAACTAGCGGATTCGCCGAAGACATTGCCATGTTAACGACCCACCTGCCCTCGCCGCGCGAGGCATCTTTGCGCCGCGCGCCGGAGCCCGTTTTCGATCCTTCGCTTTGGCAGCAGATTCTCCAAACGGTCCGCACCCAGCACCCCAGCCTCAACCGCCTCTGGTTCGACCAGCTTGTGCCGCGGCAACTGACCAACGGCGTCATTCAGGTGACCGTCGCCACGCCCGCACAACTCAATTTCTGCCAGGGCCAGTGCCAGCAACCCTTTACGTCCGCGGCCCAGCAAGTCACCGGCCGGCTGGTGGCCGTCTCGTTCCATTGCGAAAACCTCAACCGCGGCGGCATCTTCAACGAGGGCGACCAGCCCCTGCCGCTCAACCCGGATTACACGTTTGACCAGTTCGTCACCGGCCCCTGCAATCGCCTTCCGCACGCCGCCAGCGTTGCCGTCGCCGAGCATCTGGGCAAAAACTACAACCCGCTGTTCATCCACGGCGGCGTGGGGCTGGGCAAGACCCATCTGCTTCAGGCCGTCTGCCAGAAGGTGCTGGAACGTCAGCACGATGCCAGGATTTTGTATCTTTCCTGCGACAGCTTCATCAATCAGTTCATCTTGGCCGTGGAGAACGGCGACATGCACCAGTTCCGCTACCGTTACCGGCACGTGGACATGCTGGTGATCGACGACATCCACTTCCTGGCCGGCCGTGACCGCACCCAGGAAGAGTTTTTCCACACGTTCAACACACTTTATCAACAGCAAAAGCAGATTATCCTCAGCGCCGACTGCCCGCCCAGCGAAATCCCCGAACTGGAAGAGCGGTTGGTCAGCCGCTTCAACTGGGGCTTGGTCGCCCGCATCGAGAAGCCCTGCTACGAGACCCGCGTCGCCATCCTGCAAAAAAAGGCCAGGATGCGCGGCCTGTCGCTGCCGGACGAAGTCATCTGCTACGTCGCAGCCAAGGTCGAGAGCAACACCCGCGAACTGGAAGGCGCCATCACCAAGATCCAGGGCATGAGCCTGCTGCAAAACGGCCCGATCGATTTGGAACTGGCCAAGGCCGCCCTGGGCGAAAGCGGCACTCCGGAACAACAGCGCATCACCGTCCAGCAAATCCTCGACGCCGTCACCAAGTACTACAACGTCCGCGTCAGCGACCTGCAGAGCAAGAAGCGCCATAAGAGCATCGCCTTTCCGCGCCAGGTCTGCATGTTCCTGGCCCGCCGGCACACGCGCTACAGCCTGGAAGAGATCGGCGGCTATTTCGGCGGCCGCGATCACACCACCGTCCTGCACGCCGTCCGCACCGTCGAGCAGGACTGCACCCAGCAGCGCGACATCGCCGATCAGCTCAACCAGATCGAAGGGCAGTTGATCGCGTAGAACGATCAGCGACCGCTGATTTTGACGTGTCGCAACGCGCGGCCGATCTCGTCAATCCGATGCCGGCCAATTAAAATCCCCGCCGAATGGCGCTGGTTCTTTTTCACACAAGCAAGGTCCGCCAAGCACTGAAGGCTCCGGCCAGCCTGGGTGTGGATGCCGTGCTGCTGGTGGGCCTGGCTGGCCTGGTGGCCGCCCTGGCGGTGATCTTCGGTCAAGCCACCGCTCCCGTCGCCCGACAGGTGCGGATCGATCTGTCCCTATGGGCGCTGCCTCGGTACACGCTGCTGAGCCTGGGACGCGGCTTTGCCGCTTACCTCCTCTCCCTACTGTTCACCCTTGTTTACGGCACCGTCGCGGCGCACAACCCCACCGCCGAAAAAACCATGCTCCCGGCTCTGGACATTCTCCAATCCATCCCCGTCTTGGGATTTCTTCCCGGCGTCGTCCTGGCCATGATTCATCTGTTCCCCACGCGGCAGATCGGCCTTGAGCTGGCCTGTGTCATCATGATCTTCACCGCCCAAGCGTGGAACATGACCTTCAGTTTCCACGGTAGCCTGCGCTCGATCCCCACGGCCCTGCGCGAAGCTGCCGCCTTGCAGGGGCTGGGCGGCTGGCAGATTTTCCGCCTGTTGGAAGTCCCCGCCGCCATGATCGGACTGGTTTGGAATTCCATGATGTCCATGGCCGGCGGTTGGTTCTTCCTCATGGTCAACGAGGCGTTTCAGCTCAAAATCAACGGCGAAAATCGCGACTTCCGTCTGCCGGGCATCGGCTCCTACATGAGCGAGGCGGTCACGCAACACAACCGCCTGGCCCAGGTCGGCGCGGTCGTCGCCATGATCTTGATGATCATCATCGTCGATCAAGTTTTCTGGCGCCCCATCGTCGTCTGGAGCCAGCGGTTCAAATTGGAGGATTCCTCCGACGCCGATGTTCCCCATTCGTGGATGATGGACCTGTTCAAACACTCGTGGCTTCTGAATCTGCTGCGGCGCTGGCTGGGCCGCCGCCGCACCCAACCCTCGATCCCCGCGGTCCGGCGCTCCGGCCCCCGACGGCCGCTGATCACGCCCGCCGTCAAGCGGATCGCCACTTGGCTGGTCATGGCGGTCCTGGCCGCCTTCGCCGCGTGGGGCGCGGTCAAGCTTCTGATCCTGCTGATTCATCTGCCGATCCGCGACCTCACGCCCGGCAAGCCCTTGACCGAGCGCGAGGATTGGATCGCGGTGCTTCTGGCGTTGCTGGCGTCGTTTGCGCGGACAACCGCCGCGGTTGTGCTTGGCGCGGCCTGGACACTGCCGGTGGGCATTCTGATCGGGCTTGCGCCGCGATGGTCCCACCGCCTGCAGCCCGTCACGCAAGTCCTGGCCAGCTTCCCGGCGCCGATGCTCTTTCCCCTCGTGTACGAAGCCCTGGTATGGATGCACATTCCTTTCGGCATCGGTTGCGCCGCGCTGATGCTCCTCGGATCGCAGTGGTACATCCTGTTCAACGTCGTGGCCGGCGCATCGACGATTCCCGCCGAGCTGAAGGAAGCCGGCGCGGTCTACCGCATGAGCGCGCCGCAGCGCTGGCGGCGCCTTTATATTCCCAGCGTCTTTCCGTACCTGGTGACCGGGCTGATCACCGCTGCCGGCGGGGCGTGGAACGCAACCATCGTCTCCGAGGCTCTGCTCGGCACCGACGTCCGCACCTTCGGGCTTGGTTCGATGATCGGTCAGACCTACGACAGCGGAAGGTATTCCCTGCTGGCCGCTGCGGTCGTCACCATGTCCCTGTTTGTCGTGCTGCTCAACCGTGTCGTGTGGAAACGCCTGTACCGGTTGGCCGAATCGCGCTACAGTCTGAACGCGTGAGCGAGGAACTCATGGAAAACGGCTCCACCATCTCCGAGGTTATCGACGTGACCGTTTCCTTCAGCCAGGACAACCACGGCCCGGATTTGCTGGTGTTGGACAAGGTATCCCTGGCCATCAAGCCGGGGGTGGTGCTGGCCATCCTCGGCCCCAGCGGCTGCGGCAAAAGCACCCTCCTGCGCGCCATGATCGGATTGCTCAAGCCCACCAGCGGCACCGTCCTGGCGCACGGCCGGCCCCTGGTCGGTATTCACCCCGGCGTGTCTCTGGTCTTCCAGAACTTCGCCCTATTTCCCTGGCTGAGCGTCCGAGACAACATCAGCATGGCCCTCAACGGTTTGAATCTGGATCCGGCTGCCACCCAGGATCGCGTCGCCCGCTGCATCGACGTCGTCGGCCTCGAAGGATTCGAGCAGGCCTATCCCAAGGAGTTGTCCGGCGGGATGAAACAGCGCGTCGGCATCGCCCGCGCCCTGGCACGCGGGCCGGAACTGCTTTGCATGGATGAGCCCTTCAGCGCCCTGGACGTCTTCACCGCCGAGACCTTGCGCAGCGAAGTCTATCGGCTCTGGTCCGGCGGCGGCAGCAAACTGCCCTTTGCCCTCAAAAGCGTGGTCATGATCACCCACCTGATCGAGGAGGCGGTTTTTCTTGCCGACCGCATCGTGGTGATGAGCGCCCGTCCCGGACACATCCGCACCATCATCGAAAACGACGTCGCCCACCCACGCGAATACCAAAGTCCAGCCTTTTTGCGGATGGTGCAGCGGCTTCACGACATCATCACCAGGGAACAGATGCCCGACCTGCCCGAAGCCCCGCCGCTCGTCGAAGCGCCGGGGCAGATTCCCGCGCCGGCGCCGCTGCCGCCGGTCCACACCGGCCACATCTTCGGATTGATGGAAATCCTTCGCGACCACGGCGGACAGATGGACGTGTTCAGCCTGGACCAGCTCACCGATTACGATTTCGGGCACACCATCGCCGTCGTCAAGGCCGGCGAAATGCTCGATCTTCTGGATACCCCCAAGAACCAGGTGCTGCTGACCGACCTGGGCCGCCGCTTCCTCGACGCCGACATCAACGGCCGCAAAAGCCTTTTCCGCGATCAAGTGCTGACGCTGGGCACGTTCCGCTTCGTGCTGCACCTGCTGCGTGAAGCCCGCGGCAATCGTCTCAGCAAGGAGATCATCGAGGAAGAACTGTGCGTCCGCCTGACCACCGCGGACGTGGAGCGGATGTTCGGCACCATTGTCGGCTGGGGCCGGTTCGCCGAATTGTTCGGCTACGACGCCTCTTCCGAAGAGTTGTATCTGGACGTGGCTCCTGCCGAGGCCGCCGGCGCGGCGCCCGCGGCCGGCGCGTGAGGCAATTTGCCCACGCTCAGTGCCACGGAGGGTTGCGCCTGCGGGCGAATCGCGGCAGCGGCGGCAGCCGCGGCTGGGGCGGCAGGGGGTATCCGCTGCGGCTGACCGGGAATGCCCGCCAAACGCGCCCCATTGGCCGGCGCCGCCTTGGCCGGCGCCGTGGCGGATGCCTCGCTGAAAGTGGTGGGCGTGGCCGGCCGCAGCGGCGCGTGCGAGGGTGGTGCGGCTTGCGGCGGCGGGGCGGCTTGCTGCACGGCCGGCGCTTGCTGCGGCGCAGCGACCGGGCCGCCCGGCGCCTTGGTCTCCACCGCCGCATACGCCGCGTCGATCCGCTTTCTCAGCCTCGCATCTTCCGGATCGCTGGCCGACATCAACGCCGCGTTCGCCTGCGCCTGCAATGCCGCGAGCTGATGCTTCAGCGACGCCAATTCCGACGCCTGCTTGGCCAGTTGCTGTTGTTGATTGGCGATGGTCTGCTGCAGCCCCGCGATCGTCGTGTCTTTGGCGGTGCATTGCCTTTGGACGTCCGCCAAGATTGCCGAAAGATGATCCCAATCGTCCAGGATTACCGAAAGCTTTTCCGTAAGTGGAGACATGTCTAAGCACTCCGTTGCTTAAGCCACCCCGATTTCAACAGCGCTCCATCGCTGATCTAATCGTGAATTTACCTTCAGGGAGTCCAAACAGCAACAGACACGACGGCAAAAGCGCCATGAATTCCGCCCGCGATGGGCCATCCGCCGCCCTTGACCCGCCGCGGGGCGTTTCCTAGAATCCCCGCGAGTTACCGGGCGATTTGACTCGCAGCTTGCGGCCCGTGGGCACACGTCCACCAAACAGCTAAAGCGCGGCAGAATGGGGTCTGCCACGGGCCATGCCGATTACCGGCATGGTTTTCTTTTTGGCCCGGAGCAAAGGCTATAGTTATTTATGACTCAGTATGGTGACCAATCCTCTAAAGCCGTCTCGCAGCTCAGCACCGAACAGATCAACCGTTACAAGCGGCACCTGATCCTTCCCGAAGTCGGCGTTGCAGGGCAATTGAAGCTCATCAACGCCAAGGTCCTGTGCATCGGCGCCGGCGGATTGGGCGCGCCCATCAGCCTGTACCTGGCCGCCGCCGGGGTCGGAACCATCGGCATCGCGGATGTGGACGTGATCAGCCCAAGCAACTTGCAGCGGCAGGTTCTTTTTGGCGTATCCACCGTCGGCGAGGACAAGGTCAAGGCCGCCGCCGCTCGCCTGAGCGACCTTAACCCCGATGTTCACATCGTGGGACACAAGACCATCGTCAACAGCCGCAACGTCCTGGACTTGGTCAAGGATTACGACGTGGTGATCGATGGGACGGACAATTTCCCCACGCGCTACTGCGTGAACGACGCCTGTGTGATGCTCAAAAAACCCAACGTCTACGGCTCGATCTTCCGCTTCGAGGGAATGATGACGGTCTTTGCGCCGCACCTGGAGAACCCGCAGCGCCCCGGCGAGCACGGCCCATGTTACCGGTGCATGTACCCCGAGCCGCCCGATCCGGGCTCCGTGCCGAGCTGCGCCGAGGGCGGCGTCCTGGGCGTGCTGCCGGGGATCATCGGCACCCTCCAGGCCAACGAGGTGATCAAGTTGATTCTGGGCATCGGCCGGCCGGCCGTCGGACGCCTCACGATTTTCAGCGGACTCGACGGCGAGTTCAAAACCTTCAAGCTGCGGCGCGACCCGGCCTGCCCGGTCTGCGGCGATCATCCGACCATCACCAAACCGATCGACTACGAGCAGTTCTGCGGCACGCCGATCCTGGATCCCAAGAGCCTGGCGGAAACCGAAGCCGAGGTTCGCCAGGCCAAGGGCGGCAACGGTCAGGCCAAGCCCCTTCCTGATCCATCGCTGGATGCCCGCGGATTGCCGCCGGGATACAAGTTCGATCCCGCCTTGGAGGTGACCCCGCGCGACGTCAAATCGTTGCTCGATCAGCACAAGGATTTTGTGTTCGTCGATTGCCGCCAACCCAATGAGGCCGCCATCACCAGCATTCCCGGCGGCCGTCTGATCCCACTACAGCAGTTGGCTCAGCGCTTTGGCGAGCTCAAGGGGCACGAGAAGGACCAGGTGGTCATCTATTGCCGCAGCGGCAGCCGTTCGCTGCAGTTCGCCCGCTTCCTGCGTCAGCAGGGTTTCACCGATGCCAAGAGCATGGCCGGCGGGATTCTCCTGTGGAACAAGGACGTCAATCCTGGGGGACCCCAGTATTGAAATGACGAATGACGAATGACGAATGACGAATTCAAGTCAGCATTCGTCATTCGTCATTTGTCATTCGAATTTCACTTGATCCCGTGCGCCACTTTGTACAGGTTCCACGTCAAGTGAATTTGCCCCTGATGATGCGCCTCGTGCCAGCCCATCAGCAGGATCGTGTCTTCCACGCTGCGCTGCTTACCGCCGGGAGCCGGCATCAGCCGAGCCAGTCCCTCCGGCGGCTGTGTCGCGATCCACTGTTTGAGTGCGTTGTATTTGCCGGCGAGCAGCTCGCGGATCGCGCCGATCGGCGGGATGTTGCCGTCCGACGGAGTCGAGCCGTGGCCGAACTGGACGACTAATTTTTCGTCGTACGGTTGGTTGAGGAATCGTTCCTTCAAGTGCCTTTCATGGGTGGCGGCGCAATGCATCGCCTGCCAGCCGATGTTCGCCCGCCCCGGCCCCGGCCGCCAAGTCAGCACTTGGGCAACGTCCTGACCGCTTTTTTCGATCGTTTGCAGTTCGTCCAGCAGGCGCGTTCTGGATAATTCCAACGCGGCCAATAGGGTATTTTTGTCCATGATGAATTGTTGTAATGCGATGGACCGGCGCAGGCAAGACGAGGCCAAGGATCAAATCGGAGAGAAGTGATTTTTGCGGGCGGCGGCGATCAACTGTTCATCGGTGGGGACGTCAACCCATGCCTCGCCATGGGCGGCGAGCGGATTGCGCGACACGCCGAAATTCGTACGTATCGAATACCCGGTGAATGGCGTGGCGATTATGTTCAGCGAATGCCTCCAACCGGAGGTCGCGGCAAAGGGCCGAGCCACCGCGAAAAAGAGCAATCCCGCAAAAACGGGAGCCAAGAACCAACCCATGGACGACCGCTGGCGGCCAGCGCCGGATTTCAAAACGTTCGGCCCAACGACCGACCACGATTTTCCAAGCAGGACATAAGCGGTGGCCACGCATAAGGCAGGGAGGTAAATCTGTACGTAGCCGAGTGTGCCTAAATGGCCCATCACGAAGAAGAGGACCCCTGGCAATATCCACCACCCAAGCAGTAGCAGTTCCGTTCGGCGTAGGCCGGCCAACTGGCGGCGCCGGACCAAAAGCAGCAGGAAGACCATCGCGATCGACGGCAATGACAACAGAATCCACCACGCCTGTTTGGCGCTCTGCAAAATGGCCAGTCGGGCTGCCCTAGTGAGCGAAGGCGTAGGCCAGTCTGGAACGTGGGGGAGCAGACGAAATCCCGTTTTGTTCTCGACCCAGGCGAGTATCTCGGCCATCGGCATGTGATACGTATGATGCGACGCCGTTGTGCTGCTATGAAATGACGCGTAATCGTAGCTTGATTCCTGCATGACCTGCAGATCGTACGTTCTGCCGCCGTAGCCGGCCTGGGTCATCAAACGGTTGTTGGCGTAGGTCCAGGCCAAGACGATGGGCAGAGCGATAGTCGCGTGCAACACCAGCCACCGGCCGCGCGGGACAGCCGCCTGGCGAGTATACGAGAGCAACACATAAAGCCATGCGGGCGCAAGCAGCAGCGTTGTGGAAGGCCGGAAGGCTCCGGCCAGGGCCACGATGAGCGTCGCGCCCAGCGCATCCTTATGCGACCCGCCACGCAAGGCGCGCAAGCAGAGCAGCCCAAAGAGGGCCGAGAACATGCCTTCCAAACCGTAGGGGGAGACGTACAGACTGCATATGAGGGTGTTGATGCTGAAGCAATAACACGCCGCCGTCGCCAGCGCCGCGGGCCAGCGCAAACCGAACGCTTTGGCCAGACAATAACAGACGATGGTGCCCACCATCGTGGCGCAGAGGTCAATCACGTGAAACGTCGCTTGAATGTGATGGACAAAATGGTTGAACCCGCCGCCGAGCAGGCAATATCCCACATAGCCCGGCGGATGGGCGACGTGGGTGGTGAGGGCTGCGATGCTGTAGCGGATGGCGTCGCCGCTCTGATTGCGGTGCGGCCAGAAGGCCAGACGCACCAGCACGCCTGCTGCCAGCAGCAGAGCCAGGGAAAAAAACTCGGCGCCGCCCATCTTGCGAGCGGCGCCGGCTGATTTTGGACAATCCATGCCGTTGGCCTGCATGGGTTCTTACTGCGGCACGCCGCCGGGGAGGAATCCTTCCAGCTTGCGGGCGCGCACGGGATGCTGGAGCTTGCGGATGGCCTTCGCCTCAACCTGGCGGACCCGCTCGCGCGTCACCTTGAAGATGCGGCCCACTTCCTCCAGGGTGTAGGTGTACCCATCGCCGATGCCGTAACGCAGCTTGATGATCTCGCGCTCTCGGTAGGTCAGCGTCTTGAGCACCTGCTCGATCTTGTCCTTGAGCATTTCCTGCGTGGCGGATTCGACGGGATTGTCCGCCTTTTCATCTTCGATGAAGTCGCCGAAGTAGCTGTCCTCGCTTTCGCCGACGGGGCGGTCCAGGGAAATGGGATGTCGGCTGATCTTCAGCACGCGGCGCGTCTCGGCGACGGTCATCTTCGCACGCCGCGCGATCTCCTCGATCGTCGGCTCGCGGCCCAGCTCCTGCATCAGCGCCTTGCTGATGTTGCGCAGCTTGCTCATCGTCTCGATCATGTGCACCGGGATGCGGATGGTGCGGGCATGATCGGCAATCGCCCGCGTGATCGCCTGGCGAATCCACCACGTGGCGTAGGTGCTGAACTTGAAGCCGCGGCGATATTCGTACTTGTCCACCGCCCGCATGAGCCCCGTGTTGCCCTCCTGGATGATGTCCAGGAAGGAAAGCCCGCGATTGCGGTATTTCTTGGCGATGGAGACCACCAGGCGCAGGTTGCCGCCGGAGAGTTTGCGCTTGGCATCCTCGTACTTGTAGTAGATCTTGCGGATGGCCACGACCCGGCGGTGCAGGTTCTGCGCGTCTTCCAGCACCAGGTCTTCCAGACCGCTCAGCTCCTCCTGACAGACCTCCAGGTCTTCGCCGGGGTCTTTGAGCTTCTTGAGTTCTTCAATGCGCTGCTCCAGCTCCACCATCTTGGTGCTGATGGAGGAGAGCTTTTTCATCAGCGGGGTGACCTTGCTGGTCCGCAGGGCCAGCTCTTCCAGCAGCTTGACGCTGCGGCGGCGCCGGCGGCGGACCGCCAGACGCAGCTCATCTTGCTCCTTGCGCGTCTTGCCCGGGTGCAGCGCGTCCCAATTCTGCCGGTTGCGCGCCAGCATCTGCCGCACCGTGGCCAGGTTCATCGGAATGCGCTGACCGATCGTGCCCTTGTCGGCCATCCCCTCATCGGTGCTGATCTTCATCGTTCGGTCGAAGGGAAGATCGCCGTCGTCCACCTGCTGCAGGATTTCCACGGCCGACTGCAGGCAGTAATCGCTCTCCAGCACCTTCGAGCGGAAGATTTTCCGCGTGATCTCGATTTTCTTGGCCAGGGCGATCTCCTGCTCGCGGGTCAGCAGGGGGATTTCACCCATCTGCGTCAGGTACATGCGCACCGGATCGTCGATCCGCTTGGTGGAGGCCTCGGCCAACTCCGCTTCCAGGTTCAGGTCCAGGGCTTCGTCGTCGTCCTCCTCATCGACGATGATCTCCTCTTCCGCCGGGCGGATGGGGCGGGTCTTGGTGCCCTTGGTGACCTTCGCCGCGGCCGCCTTGGTGGGCTTCTCCGCGCCGTTAACCGGCCTTTCCACTTTGACCCGCGTGGGCTTCTGGTATTCCGGAACATCCGAATCGTCGATGAGCTTGATGCCCATCTCGTCGATCATCATCAGAAGCGAGTCGAGCTTGTCGGGCGAGACCACTTCATCGGGAAGTCGGGTATTCAGCTCCTCGTAGGTGAGGTATCCGCGCGAAGTACCCAGGTCCAGAAGGGCCTGCACGCGCAGGTCGACTTCTTCCTGAGAGCCCGAACCAATCAGGGGGGATTCGATCGTTGCCATGTCTTGCAAACCACTTTCCTGGCAAAAGGCAGCGACGTTGCATCGCTACTCGAGTGGCTTTGGCGGTTTGGCCAAGGAGTTCAGGGATGTTCCTGATCCTTGCAACGGGACCGCGCAAGTCACCAGATGTTCATCTTTCAGGCACCGGGCGTTTTAAGTTCGCCCGGCTCATTTTCTCTTGCAATTGTCGCAAGGCGGTCGTATCAGCGGACGGATCATCCGGCGAGCCGGAGGATTCTATGCTGTTACGCCGCAACTGGGCGATCAGTTTGCGCTCTTGATCGCGCTCTCGTTCCTCGCAAATGTGCCGCAGGCTGCCTGCCAGCAGGCTCTGCGGGTCGGGCATGGAAGAGGCCTCATCCGCCCAACGCACCGCCAGACTCTTGAGCTGCTCCTCGTCCAGCAGTGCCAGAAACTCGTTCAAAACAACGCTCCCTCCATATTCTTGGCGCTTCCAGAGCTGCGCAGCGATTTTCCGCAGGTCCAGATCCGTAAAGTCCGATGGACCAATGCCTTGCACCGCCTGACCCCACCGCTCGCCCTCCAATAGCAACAGTCCGATAATGTACCCTTCTGCCCTTTGCCTAGCGGTTAACGGGCCAGCCGCCTGGTCCGGATCGGTCCCAACGGCGGGGGCGGCCGGAGCATTGTTATTCGGCTCGCCCGACTTGCCGGCTTGAGTCCCGGCGCCGGCCCCTGCCGTGCCGGGGACGCGCTTCTGGGATATTCGAGGCCGCGGCGCCCTGATTCTGAACCGCCGATTCAACTGCTCGACGGGGATGTCGCTCAGGCGGCTCACGCGAGCCAGCGCCGCTCCCCAGCGCAACGAGTCCACCGGTCCCGAGCCTCGCGCCGCCGCCAACGTCTGCAAGTACTGATCCACGGCCTGCTGCTGCGCCGTCAAACCGTCGCCGTGCTTGAATTGCCGCACAAGCTGCTTCCACTTGTACGTCAGGGCATCGGCCGCGCTGCTCAAGATGCGGCTAAACTCCTCCGCCCCGTGCTTGAGCAGAAACTCGTCGGGGTCCAGCCCTTGGGGCAGGGATGCAATAGCGATCTCCACCGGCTGAGTCAGGAACAGTTCGACCGCGCGGTTGACCGCCGCATCGCCGGCGCTGTCGGCATCGAACACCAGCACGACCCGGTCGGCAAACCGCCGCAGCACGCCGATGTGCTGCGGCGTGATGGCCGTACCCAATACGGAAACGACGTTGCACAGACCGAACTGATGCGCCATGACGACGTCGGTGTATCCTTCGACGACTGCGACCGTGCGCGTCTCGATGATCTTGGCTCGGGCCAGGTCCAGCCCGAAGACGCACCGGCTTTTGGAAAACACCGGTGTTTCCGGGCTGTTCAGGTACTTGGCCGGGTCCTGCGAAGACGGCATCACGCGGCCGCCGAAGGCGATCACGCGCCCGCTTTCATCGCGGATGGGAAACATCAGGCGATTGCGGAAGGTGTCGTAGTAGCCCTCGCCGCGTTCGCGGGGCTTGACCAAGCCGGCCAGGGCCAGATCGGGCGGCGAAAACTTTTTCATCGCCGCGCTGCTCAGCAACCCGTCCCAACTGTCAAGCGCCACGCCGAGGCGGAATCGCTGGATCGACGAGTTGTCCAAGCCACGCTGGGCCAGGTACTGTCGCGCCGACTGGCCGTGCTGAGGATGAGAGAGCAACTTTTCAAAGAACAGGCAGGCAGCCGACAGCGCTTCAAGCAAGGTCTGCCGCTCGCCGGAATTTTTCTTCCCGCTGAATGCGGGCAACTCGATGCCCGCCACGTCGGCCAGCAATCGCAACGCGTCCATGAACTCGACGCGGTCGCGATGCATCACAAAGTCGATGGCGTTGCCGCCTTTCTTGCACCCATAGCAGTAAAAAAACTGCTTGGATGGGCTGACGTGAAAGGACGGCGTTTTTTCCTGGTGGAACGGGCACAGACCGACAAAGTCCTTACCCCGCCTCTTCAAGGCGACCGTCTGGCCTACCAGCTCAACGATGTCGGTTGCTTGAAGAACGCTGGCTTTTGCATCTCCACCGGAGCTTAGCCCAGTTGACACCATCTCACCGCCGATGACGGGGTGTTTCCCGTAAATCCTTCAAGCGTCTAATCTTAATAAACGCCCACCACAGGCGCTGGCCGAAAAAATATATCACCCGTTAATCGGACGGTCAAATCCGCCAAGCGCTTTCGACACAAAAGTCCTGTAACTGCCCGTGTTTACAAAAAAGCCAGAAATTCGCGTGACTGGGCCCTCTTTATTGGTCGGTTGCCGCTTCGCCGGCATCGGCGGTAACGTCTGATAACCAACCTTGTCCTGCCAATCAGTCCCTGACGCTTTTGCGCCGGACACTGGTATGATAGGCAAAATTTTCCGGCGATAGTGGACTGTCCATGACGCAATTTACTCTCGATCTTGAGACGGATGGAAGCAACGACATCGTCAACCTCAGCGCGGAGTTGAAATCCAAAGTTCGCGACCTCCGCGGCGACGGCCTCTTGCACCTGTTTCTGGTCGGCAGCACCGCCGCCCTGACCACCATGGAATACGAGTCCGGGCTGGTCAAGCATGACATGGCCGAGGTCCTCCAGCGCCTGGTTCCCGACGACGCTCACTACGTCCATGAGGCCACGTGGAACGATGACAACGGCCACAGTCACGTGCGTGCCGCCCTGATCGGGCCCAGCCTTACCGTGCCGTTCCGCGACGGCCGGCTGCTCACCGGCGAGTATCAGCAGATCGTGCTGATGGAGTTTGACACGCGTGCGCGCAAGCGCACCGTCATCTGCACCGTGCTGCCGTAGAAGCCTTACGAAGCCAGGAGGGATTTCAGTTCCATTGCCGCGCGCTGGATCGGCCGCGTCCAATCGCCGTCTTTTTCTTGGCGAAACAGGCGCATCGTCGGATACCAAGGCGAATCGCTGCGCCGCAGCATCCATCGCCAATCCGGCACGTGCTTGAGAAGCGTCCAGACCGCCTTGCCCATCGCGCCCGCCAGCTGCGCCGCCGCCGTGTCAATGCTTACGATCAGGTCCAACTGATCCATCAGTGCCGCCGTGTCGGCAAAATCGCTGATCCGATCCGTTGCGTCGCTCAGTTGCATGCCCGATGGAGCAGACTTGGCTTGCTCGGCGCCCTCGCCCACCTGTAGGCTGTAAAACTGCACGCGCGGATCGGCCAGCGGGGCCAGCATCGCCAGGGGTACGGATCGGCCGGGCGGCTGTGCGCGGCCGGACCACACCAGTCCGACTTTCAACTTGGCGCCGGCTTGCTCCAATACATCCGCGAATTTCCTACGCAGCGCTTCCTCCGAGTGCAGGTACGCGCCCCTCCAGGGCAGCGACTGCGGCTCGTGCAGTCCGAGCACATGGGGCAGACTCGGCAGGGGGCAATGCAGATCGAAATCCGGCAGTGCTTGGTTGGTTGCCACGAATTGCGCGACGCCATGCAGACTCTTCATCAGCCGCAGGAGCTTGGGCTGGCAAGCCAGGAGAATCTTTCCACCGCCCGCGGCCACCGCCTGCACGTAGCGGGCAAAATGAATCGTGTCACCAAAACCCTGCTCGGCGTGCAGAAGGATGCGCTTGGGGCGCAGATCGCCGCCATCCCACATCGGTTGGGTGAAATCCGGCATCAGCTCCCTAAACGCCGGGACGCGTTTGCGCCATTCGTACTCTGGCCACCCTTGCTGGAAATCGCCCTGCAAAAGCAGCAGGAGTCCCAGATTCCAGTGCAACGTCGCGGCATCGGGACGCAGGGCCAGACCTCGACGCCAAACCGCCCCGGCCTCGTCGAACCGCGCCGCCGACTGCAGCGCCGCGCCGAAATTCTCGTAGGCGTCGATGAAATCCGGGTGCGCTTCGATGAGTCGGCTGAACAAGGCGATCGCCTCTTGGGTCCGTCCGGAGTTCTGCATCGCGATGCCCAGGTTCCACAGAGCCCCCGGGAAATCCGGCTGCAGCGCCAGGGCTGTTCGCAGCGCATCAAATGCCTGCTCGTATTGCCCGTCCTGGGTCAGCGCGTTGCCCAGGTTGCTGTACGCATTTGCATCATTCGGCTTCAGGGCGATGGCGGCTCGGTAAGCCGCGATCGCCTCGCGCACACGCCCGTGGGCCCGGAGGGCGATCCCCAAATTGTAAAACGCCTCGGCAAACTCCGGCCGTATCGCCAACGCCCTGTGGTACGCGTCGACCGCCTCCTGCATTCGTCCGAGCTTCGCCAGCGACAGGCCCAAATTGCAGTGATACTCGGGGCAACGCGCATCCAGCTCGACCGCCCGGCCGATGAGATGTGCCGCCTCCTGCGGCCGGGAGGTTTGCAGTGCCAGGGTTCCCAGCAAGTGCAGCGCTTCGGCGTGATCCGGCTGCTCGGCTAGCAGTTGCCGATACAAAGATTCGGCTTGCGCCCATCGTCCGGCGTCGTGGTGTTGCTTGGCCAGGTCGAGCGTTTGCTGGATCGACATCGGGGACATCGGCGGCAATTCCCGTTCACGACTTCGTCTGACACCACCGCCGCCAAAGATTCCGGTACGTCGACTCGATGTTCCGCGCAAACCGCTCGCCGTCCATCAGCGGCGATTTCTCCATCCGACCCCGCAGCGTCGCGCGAAGCTGGGCCAAGCGCGGCAAGTCCCCAGCCAGGCCGACGGCCAATTTCACGAATTGCTCCTCGCTCCGCGCCGCCAGCTCCTTCAAATTCAAATTGCACAACTGGCTCCAGCCCGCGCGTCCCACCACCGTCTGGCCCACCAGCGTGATCACCGGCACCCCCATCCACAGCGAATCCAAACTGGTCGTGTGCCCGTTGTACGGCAGCGTGTCCAGGCCGATGTCGATGCGGTGATACGTCCGCAGGT